>Ga0180215_1000111_pt1 | contig 122851 bp, 127 predicted proteins | sample eDN3rd37CBELigBY_FD_128871 | JGI IMG/M metagenome (GOLD analysis project Ga0180215, IMG submission 128871) | Enriched backyard soil microbial communities from Emeryville, California, USA - eDNA 3rd pass 37_C BE-Lig BY (version 2) (version 2) | ecosystem: Environmental > Terrestrial > Soil >... | reverse complement strand
CCGCACAGGCTCGAAGGCCTCAGGGGGGTGCCGGATTCTCTTTCCCCTTTACCCAAGCGTCCCTGGGTATTACAAAACCAAGTTTCCTTGGTTGCCTACCAAGATACAAGGGGGGTGTTACTGATCCCAGGTTCCTTAAAAAGGAACGCCATGGCTACGCCGGCCAACACCCCCCCTGCAGTCCCCCCGTCGAGGGGGGACAAGATAGGGAAGACTAGACCGAACGCCATGGCTTCGCTGGCCAACACCCCCCCTGCAGTCCCCCCGTCGAGGGGGGACAAGATAGGGAAGACTAGACCGAACGCCATGGCTGCGCCGGCCAACACCCCCCTCGGCTTCGCCGGTCCCCCCGTCGAGGGGGGAGAATCAGGGCTGGTCGTTTAGCGTGCCGACGGCGACGATCTCGCGAAGGAAGGCGATATCCTCGGCCGGAGTCGAGTCATCGACCACCGCCACGATGTCCTCGGAGGTCTCGGGCGGCGCGTCGTACTCCGGATGCGGGTGGATATGCGCCACGAGATCCTCGCCGTAGCGCTCACGAACTTCCTCGTAAAGCCGATCCAGATCCTGGAAGCCGGCGAGGTCGAGGTCATGCTTGTAGATCACGAGCATCATGCACCTCCTTCGGCCTGCCCCTCGGAGCCCGACGCACCCGAGCTCATGGCGGCCGCCGTGACGGGTTCCTTGAAGAACGTGAACGCCCCGGCCTCTTCGCCCTGCGCCTCGGTCCTGGGGAAGTCCACCTTGATCCGATCCCCTTCGCTGAACTCTCCTTTGAGCAGCAACTGGCTGATGGGAGTCTCGATTTCGCGTTGAATGGCGCGGCGCAAGGGCCGAGCCCCGAACTTGGGATCGAAGCCGCGCCGGGCGATCTCCTTGGAGGCGGCTTCCGTCAAGGCGAGCGCGATGCCCTGCCCCCGCAGCTTGCGCCGGGTGCTTTCCAGCATCTGATCGACGATCGTCTCGATCTGGGCTTGAGAGAGCGGGTGGAAGACGATGATCTCGTCGATCCGGTTGATGAACTCGGGGCGGAACTGCTGCTTCATGGCGTCCATGACCGTGTCGCGAACCTTGTCCCAGCTGGGGCCTTCGGAGGTCTCGGAGGCCCGGAAGCCGAGCTGGCCGCCGTAGGTGATCTGCGAGGCCCCGACGTTGGAGGTCATGATGACGACCGTGTTCTTGAAGTCCACGGTCCGGCCCTTGGCATCCGTGAGGCGGCCGTCGTCCAGGATTTGCAAGAGGATGTTGAAGACGTCGGGGTGCGCTTTCTCGATCTCGTCGAAGAGCACGACCGAGTAAGGGCGTCGCCGCACGGTTTCGGTGAGCTGCCCGGCCTCTTCGTAGCCCACGTAGCCGGGCGGAGCGCCGATTAGCCGGCTGACCGTGTGCTTTTCCATGTACTCGCTCATGTCGAAGCGAATCATGGCCGCGTCGTCGTGGAAGAGGTAATCCGCCAGGGCGCGGGCGGTCTCGGTCTTGCCGACGCCGGTCGGGCCCAGGAAGATGAACGAGCCGATGGGGCGGTTGGGATCTTTTAGCCCCGCGCGGGCGCGGCGCACGGCTTCGGAGACCGCCCGCAGGGCATCCTCTTGCCCGATGACCCGCTGCTGCAGCTCGCGTTCCATTTCAAGCAGGCGTTCCATCTCCTCGCGCTGCAGTTTCTGGGCGGGAATGCCCGTCCACTCGGAAACGACCGTCGCGACGGCCTCCGGGGTGACGGCCGCCTCGGTGGCGCCTTGCTGCTCGTGCCACTGGTTCTTCAGGGCTTCCAGCTCGGTGCGCATGGTCTCGATCTCGGTCTTGAGCCGGGCGGCTTCGTCGTAGCGCTCGGAGGCGACGGCGGCGTTCTTGTCTTTTTCCTTCTGGGAGAGGCGCTCTTCCATGGACTTCATCCGGTCGGGCTCGGTCCGTGAGCCCAGGCGGACCATGGCGGCGGCCTCGTCCATCAGATCGATGGCCTTGTCCGGCATGAAGCGATCCGAGATGTACTTGTCTGCCAGCTCCACGGCGGCGACCAAGGCCTCGTCGCAGATCTTGACCCGGTGGTGGGCCTCGTAGGAGTCTCTCAGTCCCCTCAAGATCTCGATGGTTTGCTCGAGGCTGGGCTCGGAGACCATGACGGGCTGGAAGCGGCGCTCGAGGGCGGCGTCCTTCTCGATATGCTTGCGGTACTCGTCGAGGGTGGTGGCGCCCAGGCACTGGAGCTCGCCGCGGGCGAGGGCGGGCTTGAGCATGTTGGAGGCGTCCATGGAGCCTTCGGCGGCTCCGGCTCCGACGACCGTGTGAAGTTCGTCGATGAAGAGCACGATCTCACCCTGCAAGGAGCGGACCTCGTCCATCAGGCCCTTGAGGCGTTCCTCGAACTCGCCGCGGAACTTGGTGCCGGCGACCATACCGCCGAGATCCAGGGCCAGGACCCGCTTGCCTTGCAGGATATCGGGGACGTCTCCGGCGTGGATCCGCTGGGCCAGCCCTTCGGCGATCGCCGTCTTGCCGACGCCCGGTTCGCCGATGAGGACGGGGTTGTTCTTGGTCTTGCGCGACAGGATCCGGATCACCCGGTCGATCTCGGCTTCGCGCCCGATGATGGGATCGAGCTGACCGGCCGCGGCGAGGGCGGAAAGGTCGCGGGAGTAGCGGCTGAGGTTGGGTGGCAAGGGCCGTTGCTGGCCTTCGGGCATCATGCCACCGCTCGGGGCGGCGGCGGCGAGCTTGCGCCGAAGCTCGTCGGGGTCGGCCGCGGCCAGGAACTGGGACGCGAAGCTCTCGCCTTCGATGACGAGGGCGAGCAGCATGTGTTCGGGGCCGATGAAGTTATGGCCGAGCTGGATGGCCTGGAAGCGCGCGATCTCAAGGACCTTCTTGACGCCCGAGGAGAGGCCGACGCGTTCGGCCTGACGCGCTTGCCCGCGGGGGACGACGCGCGCCATGCGTTCCTCGTAGGCCTCCACCGGGACGCCGGAGGCCTTCAGGGCGTCGCGAAGCTCGGGCATGTCGCGCAGGAGCGCGAGGAGCAGGAACTCGGTGGTGAGGCGATCGTGCCCCCAGTCGAGGCAAAGGCGGGCGGCTGTCTGGATCACGTGCTGGGAGGGTTCGGAGAGGCGCGACAAGAGGTTTTCACGGCCGCGGGGCCGGGGGCCGAAGATCTGCTCGAAGAGGCTTTCGAGGCTTCCCATGGAGGAGGCGGCGCCGAGGTCCATGGAGCTGGCGCAGTGGTTGCAGAGGTTGAGCGTCCGCTCTTGGCCGTCCGTGCGCTGTTGAAGGAAGACGGCTGCGGGCCGTGAGCCGCAGTTCTGACAAAGCATGTTCCCCCTCCGTTTCCTGAGTCGCGGGCGCCGATCGCGATTCTAAGCGCCGGGGGCCTGGAAACAAAGCGTCATTCGAGCCATGCGCGCGGGCTATCCCGGCCCCGCGGGCGCGATGCGGCGGCGGCGGCGGCTGTTTGCCTGGTGGCTGCCCGCTGGGGACGTGCTAGGGTGGGCCCGGGAGGAGGGGGGCAGGCGCGCGAGGAGGGGACGCCATGGATATCGAAGCGGGGATTTTCGAGACGCTCGCGCTGGCCGCCGTGGTCGTGGTGGAATTCTTGGCGGTCCTGATCATCGTGGGGGCGGCGCTACAGGCCGGCGTGGACGTGATCCGCAACGTGCGGGATCCCGGGCGGGGGATGCAAGCCATCGCGAAGGTCCGCATCCAGCTGGCGCGCTGGCTGTCGCTCGCGCTGGAGTTCGCGTTGGCGGGGGATATCCTGAGGACGGTGGTGGCTCCCAGCTGGGACGACATCGGAAAAGTGGCGGCGATCGCCGTGATCCGGACGGCGCTCAACTACTTCCTCGAGCGGGATATCCAGCAGTTGCAGCGGCGCATGGACGAGCCGGTGGAGCCCTGAGCGAAGGACGGGGGGGCTTTCGTCCGGGAGCGGGGCTCCCGGACGGTACGATCAAGCGTTACCGTAGCGAACGTTGTCCATGATGAGGCCGAGGAACTTCTTGGTGTTGGAAAGAAGCTGCTCGATGAGACCCTCGTCGTCCCCCGTGATGGCCGCGACCGACGCCTCCGCCACCCCCGGATAGGCGGGGATCCGGATGTACGCACCCGGGGTCTCCTCGAAACTGGCAATCTCCGAGCGCCGGACGAAGCGCGACGTCGAGTTGGGAAGCACCTCCCAGAAGAAGGGATCTTCGAGCTTGGCTTCCTTGGCGTTCTTGATGCCGTGGAGGATCAGCTCTTTAACCAGTTTCTTGTCCTCGAGCATCTCGCGGGCGAGAACGAGGATATTGACCGCGTCGGTGGCCATGATGAACCTTGCTAGCGTGGGGCCCTAGGCCCGGAAGGGGAGACGGGTACCGAACTTGCCCCGGGTCTTGTCGGCTTCTTCGGCCTCCAGACGCTGCGCCTCGCGGATCAGCTCCTGCACCCGGGCCATGATGAAGTGGGAGACGTCCTCGACCTTGGCGGCGTCGGCCGCTTCGTCGAGGTCGTGCTCGCGGACGTAGATCGAGCGGAAGTAGGCCTCCGCCAGCTCCTGACGAGCGGTCCAGGGATCGCGACCCTGCTTGGTGAGCTCGTGCCGAAGCTGGAAGTAGGTGCCCCGCTGGGAGCCCCAGAGGTTCTCCATGAGATCCATGATGTCCTCAGGGCCGACGTCTTCGAGCGGATCGCCGTACTTGGCGAGGTAGTCCTCGCGGATCCCGGGGTCTTGAAATTTAGCCAATTCGCGACGGTTCATCTAACCTCCATAGGGTGAGCGCGTATAAGCCCCGGGGTCTCACCCTATGCCCCCGGGACCGTGATGGTCAGTGCATCCGGGGGGTAATTGGCAGTCGGGCGAGGATCTTCACCTCCTCCTCTGCCAACGCTTCGAGGCGGGTCATCACTTCCTCGCGAGGGGAAATCTGACACGCCAAGTTCACGAAGAGCCGGTAATGGCCGGCTTCCGAAAGAGAAAGCTCATGGTAAAGCTCCGCGAGGTCCCGATCGGGGACGTTCTCGGCGAGGAGCACGAAGCGCTCGCATGAGCGGGCTTCGACCAGGCTCAAAATCAAGAGGCGATCGACCAGGTGGCCTTCGCCCGAGGGGCGGCCGAGCTTGAGCAGCTCCTTGACGTAGGGATCGGCGTCCATGCGGCTGAGCGGCACGCCGCGCGCGTCGAGGACCTTGTGGATGCGTTCGAAGTGAGCGAGCTCCTCATGGGCGAGGTGCATCATGCTCACGACCAGATTCCGGTTCTCCGGCACCTTCACGATCAGGCTCATGGCCGTTGCCGCCGCTTTCTGCTCGCACCAGGCGTGATCCACCAGCACCTGGTCCAGATGGGCCAAGGCAAGGGGGATCCACCGGGGATCGGTGGGGGCTTTCAAGATCGTGGGGACGGGGGTCGCCGTCCTGGTTTGCGTCATCCGCGTGGCTCCTATTCCATCCATTATACCGAAAAACCCCCTTCGCAAATGTAAAAAGGCGTTACGAAAGGATGACGCCTCTCCGCTCGGGGGAGGGGCGGGGCCATGAGGCGCCTGAGGAGCGCATTCTGGTGACGGCGTCTTCCGGGTCGTCAGGGGGTTCGCCCGGGTTTGGCGGGGCCGCCGGGCGCGTTTCGGAGGCCGAAGGGACCTTTCGACGGTGGACGTTTGGGCCCGAAGGGCGATAAGATGGGGGTAAGGCGGAATCCGTCCGGATTTCCGCTGTGAGGCAGTTTTGTGACTCGCTGCCCGTGGCCATCCGGCCGCTTGTGACTTCAAGCTAGAGTCACGTGAGGCTCTCTCCACTTCGGAAGAGGATTGGTTATTTGTCCGAAAACATCAAATTCCGCGACTTCGCCCTGAACGAGGACATCCAGCGCGGTCTCGCCGACATGGGCTACGAAAGCCCCACCCCGGTGCAAGCGGCCGCCATCCCTGAGGTCATCAAAGGAAAAGACCTGCTCGTCCAGGCCAAGACCGGCTCCGGCAAGACCCTGGGATTCGGGCTCGGCGTCCTTCAGCGAATCGACCCCACCAACTACGATGTCCAAGCGCTGGTCATCGTCCCCACTCGCGAACTGGCCATTCAGGTGGCCGAGGAACTCTCCCGCGCCGGCGCCCATATGCGCCTGATGGTGGGAGCCATCTATGGCGGCACCAAGATGGATACCCAGTACACCGACCTGGAATGGTCGCAAATCATCGTCGGCACGCCTGGCCGCTTGCGTGACCACCTGACCCGCGGGAACCTTCATCTCTCGACCTGTCGCATGGTCATCCTCGACGAGGCCGACGAGATGCTCGACATGGGCTTCAAGGACGACCTCGAGTTCTTGCTTGCGGCCCTTCCCAAGGAGCGGCAGTCGCTCCTCTTCTCGGCCACCTTCCCCGGCCCGATCGAGGCGATCGCCCGCCGCTACATGAAGAACCCCGAGAAGATCTCCGTTTCCACCGGGCTCACCACGCCGGTCGACATCAAGCACCGCTTCATCAAGACCACCGAGCCCCAGAAGATGGACACCCTGATCAAGCTTCTCAAGCTCGAGAACCCGCACCTGGGCATCATCTTCTGCAAGCGCAAGTCCGAGACCTCCCTGGTCGCCCGCAAGCTCAAGCAAGCCGGCCTCCAGGCGACGTTCATCAACGGCGACATGAACCAGGCGCAGCGCATCGCCGCCCTTGACGCGTTCAAGCGCGGGGAAGTCAACCTCCTGGTGGCCACCGACGTCGCGGCCCGCGGGCTCGACATCTCGGGCATCACCCATGTGATCAACCTGCAGGTGCCCGACAGCACCGAAACCTATGTCCACCGTTCGGGCCGTACGGGCCGCGCCGGCAAGAAGGGCACCGCCATCACCTTGGTGACGCCCGCCGAGGAGCGCGATTTCGTCAGGGTCCAGCGCGACCTGCGCGAAGGCATGCAAAAGAATGCCGCCGCCGCGGCGGCTTCGGCAGCCAAGCCCGCCCAGGCCGCGGAGCGTCCCGCCCGTTCGGCCGAGCGCCGTCCGGCCGCGGAACGTCCCTCGCGCGAGCGGGTCGCCCCCGAGCGGGTCGCTCCCGAGCGCCCGGTTTCCGAGCGCCCGAGCGCTGAGCGTCAGACCTCCGAGCGTCCCGCTTCCGAGCGCGTCGCCGCGGAACGTCATCCGGCCCCCGTGCCGCAGGAGCGCGCGCGCTCCGAGGCTCGGCCCGAGGCCCAGCACCGGCGCGAGATGGCGCGTCCCCGGTCGCTCACGGCCCAGGAAGTCCTGCGCTGGGGCTCTAACCGGCAGGCTTTCTTGGCCTTGGCCGAAGAGCTTCTGCGTCAGGGGCATCCCGAGCAGATCGTCGCCTCCTTGCTGAGCCTGGTTCCGCAGGCGCAGGGTTTCTTGCCTTCCAAGGAAGAGCCCAAGCCTCAGAAGGATGAGCGTGACGAGCGCAACGGCCGCCGCCGCCGCACTCCGGAGCGGGCGCGGACGCAGCGCAAGCCGTCGCAGGTGGTCTACTCCGAGTAAGGAGTCGATCGCGATCCCAGAAGGTGACCAAAGGGCCCCGATCCGCTCGGGGCCCTTTGTTTCGTCCAGATGAACATTTGCCGCCTGCTCTTTCCACTCCGGGGTGGATGCGGTATATAAGTGGCGTCTCTTTCTTCAGTTTGAGGAGCCCACGCATGGATAGTTTCATCTTCTCCGCTCGCGCCCTGAGGGGTGCACTCATTGCTTTGCTGATCGTTCCCTTGGGCGCCTGCAATCCGAGCTCGGACTCGGCCGGGACCGCGGAATCGACCTCCGCCAAGTCGGCCGTCGCCACGGGCTCCTCGACGACGCAAGCCGCTCAGCCGGCTCAACCTGCCAAGCCGGTCAAGCAATCCAAGCCCAAGACCTTCGAGGCCAAGGGCATCTACATGACGGCCACGTCGATCCAGATCGATCGCTTCCACACCATGACCGACAACCTGGTGAAGTCGGGCGGCAACACGGTGGTCTTCGACGTCAAGAACGAGGACGGAATCGTCTCGTACAAGAGCGAGGTTCCGATGGTCAAGCAGATCGGGGCCGACAAGAACGGTCCCATCCGGGACTTGAAGACCCGGGTGAAGGAGATGCATGACAAGGGCATCCACGTCGTCGGTCGGATCGTGCTCTTCAAGGACCCGATCCTGGCCAAGGCGCGCCCGGAGCTGACGCTGAAGAGCAAGTCCACCGGTCAGCCCTGGCTCGACAAGGGCAAGCTCCAGTGGCTGGACCCCAACCATCCCGAGGTCATCGCGTACAACCTGGCGATCGCCAACGAGCTCGCCGAGATGGGCGTCGACGAGGTCCAGTTCGACTACGTCCGCTTCCCCGCCGAGAGCAAGACCTCGGATATCGCCTACTCCTTCGACACCGAGACGACTCCCAAGCACGAGGTGATCACCGCCTTCATGAAGAAGGCCTACGAGGACCTCAAGCCCAAGGGCGTGCTCATCTCCATCGACGTCTTCGGCGTGATCGCCTGGAACAAGGACATCGACCAGCGGATCACCGGCCAGAAGGTCGAGGATCTCGCGAAGTACGTCGACGTGATGTGTCCGATGGTCTACCCGTCTCACTTCGGCAACGTCTTCGACGGCAAGAAGAACCCCGCCGATCACCCGACTTACTTCGTCGAGGAAGGCGTGAAGAAGCTCTACGCCAAGATCGACGGCTCGGGCGCGGTCGTTCGGCCCTGGATCCAAGGCTTTGGCTGGCGGGTCACCAACTTCGGCCCCGGCTACGTCGGCAAGCAGATCGACGCCTCCAAGTCGGCCAAGGGTGTCGGCTACATGGTCTGGAACGCCAGCAACAAGTACGAGGCCACCTGGAAGGCGATGTCCGCCCGTTAGCCTCTCCGTGCAAGACGACACCCCCCGCGTGGCTGCCACGCGGGGGGTGTTCTCATGGGAGCGTTAAGGCGGATCGATCGCGTAACATGGAGGGAACTGACGTTTCCCTGAAGGGATCTCTCGATGAGATGCCTGCTGCCCATTCTACTGGTGCTCATGCTGGTTTCGGCTCCGTCGTGGGCTCAGGAACCACCGAGCGGGGGCTTTGCCGTGGGGGAGGACGCCCTCTGGGATGTCTTCGAGGCGCAGCCCAGCCTGGAGGCTGCTCTGGTGGTGGAGGCGCTGGCGCGGCGTAATGGGCTCTTGAGCCGCTTGACGCCGCCTCCGAGCCGGAGTCGCCTGAGCCTCGCGCTTTCGGAAGGAGCGATCCGGGCCGATCTCTACCAGGGCGAGGCTCCGCCCTTGGCCGCGCTTGTCTTGATCCCGGGCGCGGAGCCCCAGGGCATCGAGAATCCCTTGCTCGTATCGCTGGCTGAAACCCTCGCGCGGGTGCGTTTCACCGTCCTGGTTCCCGAGATTCCGGGCTTGTGCGACCTCCAGCTGCGCCCCGGCGACATCGCCGCGATTCGCGGGGTCTTCGAGCAAGCGCTCTCCTTGTCGTCCTTCTCGGCGGCGGGGGTCGTCGGGATCGGGGCCATCAGCTACTCAGTGGGGCCCGCGGTGCTCGCGGCGCTGGATCCTGCCGTGGGGCAACGGGCGGCGTTCTTTTTCGGGATCGGCGGTTATTACGATCTCCAGGACGTGATCACCTTCTTCGCAACGGGTGAGTTCGAGGCGCGCGGCGGGATGCGCTGTCACCTGGAGCCCAACGTCTACGGGAAGTGGGTCTTCATCAACAGCATGATCCCGAGCCTCGAGCGTGCTTCCGACCGTATGACGTTCGAGGCCATGGTGAGGCGAAAGCTGGAGGATCTCGATGCTCCGATCGATGACCTGGCACGACGGCTCTCGCCGCAGGCGCGCGTGCTCTATGAGCTGGCGACCGTCACGGATCCGCGGCGGCTTCCGAGCTTGGTCGCGCGCTTACCTTCCGGGGTTCGCGCGTCCCTGGCGAGGCTCGACCTTGCCCAGGCGGATCTCTCGGGGTTTCGGCCCTCGGCGATCCTCTTGCATAGCCGGGGAGATGACATCATTCCCTACCCCCAGAGCGTGGAGCTGGCGGCAGCGCTTCCCCGAGCGGAGGTTTTCCTGGCAGACTTCGGGCACGTCGAGATTGAGTCCCTCCAGCCCGACGAGGCGCTGCCCGTTCTCAAGGCGCTCGATGCGCTCTTGAGGCAACGGCGCTCCCCTTAGCTGGCAACCTTAATCTGGATTTAGGGAAAGCTTGACTCCGTCTTCACCGGAGCGACGCAAGCCCTCCGGGACCTCCCCCGATAACCCTCCTACGACAAAGGTTTGACAGAGCGTTAGCCAACAGGAGGATGTTGAAATGGAACTCATCACCAAGATTATCCGGGACGAAGAAGGTCAGTCGATGGTCGAGTACAGCCTGATCGTCGCCGCGGTCGCTCTGGTTTGCGTTGCCGGTTACAACACCCTCGGCAAGAACATCAACGACATGGTCGGCAAGATCTCCAAGAAGGTCGGCGAGCTCGGCAAGAACATCAACTAAGCGCCGCTCACCCCATTCGTTATCGCTCGCACTGGCTTGAGGAGGATTTCCCGATGGAACTGATTAACAAGATTATCCGCGACGAAGAAGGTCAGTCGATGGTCGAGTACAGCTTGATCGTCGCCGCGGTTGCCCTGGTTTGCGTCGCCGGCTACAACACCCTCGGCAAGAACGTCAACGACATGGTCGGCAAGATCTCCAAGAAGGTCGGCGAGCTCGGCAAGAACATCAACTAGCCTCGACTCCCTTCAAGACCAGTTTCAAGCCCTCGCTGGCGTGAGGCCATACCCCCCACCGGGTATGGAAAGACCAGCGGGGGCTTCGTCTTGCCTTTCTACCGCGGTAGCCGCAGGCGCTTCGCGAGGCTCGCTCGGTGGCCCGCGGGTACTTTCCCATCTGGAGGTCGTTCATCATGTGGCAATGGGCCCTGGTCGCGGTGCTGGCGATCGCCGTCTACACCGACTGGCGCTGGCGGCGGATCTACAACTGGCTGACCCTACCGGCACTGCTGGTCGGCCTGATCCTCAGCGCCGTCTTCGGGGGCGTGAACGGCTTCCTGATGAGCCTGGCCGGCGCGGGGACCGCCTTCGGCATCTTTCTTCTGCTCTTCCTCTTCGGAGGCATGGGCGGCGGCGACCTCAAGCTCATGACCGCCATCGGCGCCTGGCTTGGCTTCCCGCTCATCCTCGTCGACATGATCTACGTGGCCCTGGCCGGCGGTATCCTGGGCGTCGCCTTCGCCTTGCAGGCCGGAGCCATGCGCCAGGTGCTCTCGAACATCTATCACTTCTTCGCCGTCGCCCTGATGCCCGGGGTCAAGGCCACCGAGATCCTCACGGAGAGCGCAGCTCCCAAGTTCCCGTACGGCCTGGCGATCGCCGCTGGCACCGTCCTCGCGCTCGCCTTCCCCACTATCCCCCGCCTCGCGGGCGGATAGGCATCCGAGGGACACCGCCATGCATCGCACCAGGAAGTCGCAATCCGGCCAGGCCATGGTCGAGTTCGTCCTGGTGCTGCCGATCTTGCTCCTCTTGACCTTCGGAACCATCGAACTCGGCATCTTCCTCCAGCGGCAGCTCGTCATGGGAGGAGCCGGCTTCATCGCGGCCCGCGCCGCTGCCGTCAGCGGCCCCGAAACCAGCGGCGCCGTCCGAGAGACCCTCACCACCTTCGCCGAGGAAAGCCAGGCCCCCTGGCTCGCCAAGGTCGTCACCGGAGACGCCGGCTCGGTCAAAGCCACCAAGCACGATGAACAGCGCTGGGTGAAGGTCACCTTGCAAAAGAAAGAATCCTGGACCGGATTGGTCGCGGGAGCGTCCAGCGCCCTTGGGGGCACGCTGGACCCCGAAGTCCGCCTTGCGGCGGCCGTCACGCTCAACCAGGAGTTCGTCCCCGGCGACGGCTCGCGTTCGGCGGCTCGCGCCTTCACCCATAACCTCGTCGATTACCGGACCCGCATGGGCAACCTCGATGCGGTGGCCAAGCCCCTCTCGAACCTCGGCCCTCTGCTGAGCCGCCTTCCCGGAGTCGGAAGCCGGGCCGCATCCCTGGCCTACGGCCTCGACCCCACCCGCCAGGCCGTCGCCGAGAACCCCCGCCGCACCTGGAGCCAGGAAAGCCGTTACGCCGGAGACTGGTACCTGGATCGCCAGGCCGAGGAACCCGCAACCTACTCGCGCCTCGGCCCCGGGCCGGGAGGCAACGGTCTGGGGCAGTCGGCCCATGTCTACCAGGGGCTCAAGGACTTCCAGACGCTGGCCAACTGGATCTACGCCTTCAAGCAAGCAGGCTCGATCGATCCCACGCTGACCACCACCGTCGAGGTCATCACGACGACCGCCCTCGGTCTCGATCGCACGGTCATGACTCCGCTCTCGATGGGAGTCCAGACCTTCGTCGAGGGGACCGTCTTCCAGACGAAGGCCAAGCCATGACGCCGCTTTTGCGCTTGCTCGCCAGGATTCGCCGAGAGGATGACGGCCAGGCCATGATCTACGTGGCGATCGTCGTGGGTGCGCTCGTCACCGTGCTCTACACCACCTACGATCTCGGGCGCCTTGTGGCGGCCAAGGTCATGAGCCAGAACGGGGCGGATGCGGCCGCGCTGGCCTCGGTCTCCCTGAAGGTGAGCGTCCACCATACCCGCGCCCTGGCCTACCTGGCCATGACGGATCAGGCGGTCCTCGCGCGCCGCGAGATCCTGGCCGGTATCGGCAGCCTGAGCAAGTTTCAGGGAGTGGTGCCCTCGCTCCCGGCTCCGGGCGCGCCCCCGGGAACTCCGCCCACCAAGCCGACTCATGCCGAGTTCGAGGACCACATGAAGCGGGCTGAGACCCACATGGACCGCTATAACCGCTTGCGCCATGCGCTTCGCGCCTACAATGCCTGGATCGAGGAAGACGGCCCCCGCCTCGCGGCCGAGGCCGCCCGCATCGCCTACGCCGCCAACGTCACCGGCATGAACGATCACTCGGCGACTGGCAGAGCCGTCGATGCCCGAAACATGCAGTTGCTCTCGGATCCCGGGGCCTTCGTCGAGAACGGTGGCATGGGCTCGTCGAAGTTCATCGGAGGCATGAACTTCGCGAACGAAGGAGCGGGTAAGCGCGGGGTCTCGGGCAAGAGCTTCGTCTGGGTCAAGCCTCAGGTCCAGCCCCTCTCTCGCGGCAAGGAGCCCCTGGAACTCTGGGCATGGGCCGCCGCGGGCCCGGTTCCCGCCGTCACCATCCAGGGAGCCGATCCCCGCGAACAGGGGCTGAGCTTCAAGGTGCCGGTCCTCGGCGAGTTCGGCATCCCCTGGTACAGTCCCCGTTTGATGCGCACAGGAAAGCTTCCCGATGGCACCGACATGCAAGGCCTCGAATCCCAACACTAGCCGGGGGGAACGGGGTCAGGCCATCCTCGAGGCGGCCCTGGTCCTTCCGTTGCTGGTCTTCATGCTCCTGGCGATGGCCTTCTTCGGCTTCGCCATGGTCGAGCGCCAGAACACCATCGTGGCGGCGCGCTTCGCCGCGCGCGAAACCTCCATGAACGCCATGCGCGGCTGGGAGGACAAGTACTGGGGCAAGGGCGCCATGATGGAAGCTGCCCTGTCCTCGACCAAGGAGAAGGCCGCCAAGACCGTCCTGCCGGGCCGCACGGTCAAGGTCGCGGCTCCCGACTGGAACGCTTTCACGCGAACGGTTCGTCCCCAGACGATCTACAAGCAGGTTCCGCTGGGGCCTTACGCCATGGCCTTCGTCGCCTCGAAGCGGCTGACGCCGACGGATGAGACCGGGAAGCCGGTGGGCAGCCCGTTCGACGCGGGAATTGGCTTCGTCCTCTACGGGCAGAAGGTCGTGAGCAACGCCAACTGGCTCAACGAGACCGGCCGAGCCCTCAACGAGTCGCGAAAGCTGCTTCCCGGCAGTAGCCGCGAGAAACTTTGGAACGGCTTTGGTCTCGAGGCGGAAGCCTACATGCCGGCGGAGCTTCCGCTCTACCTCAAGAGCCCCAAGGGGTCCTACGGCTTGCTGGACCTCAATCCCTGGATGAAGAACAATCTGAGCAAGTGACGGACGCCCTTGCTGCGGGTAAGATAGGCGTGTAGCCTAGCGCGCAGGCGCTTTGCAACGACCGCGGGCGCTCACGGGACCGTGCGGAAGTCGAGGAGTCGTCTTGGATAACCTTCGTAACAAGCTGCGGGAGCGGTCGTCCGAAGAGGATGCCCCCGCTAAGCCGCGTCGTGCTCCTTCCGCCAAGAAGGGCCGCGGTAAACCGCGCCGGTCCGCCGAGGATGCCGGCAATAAAGGCATTGGCGGACTCGACGTCAACCGTAAACTGCTCTTCACCGCCCTCGGCATCGCCGCGGTCGCGAGCCTGATTGCCGTCTCCTACCTGGGGGATCTCTCCGAGGGCATCCTCGACGGGGGGACCAAGGTGGAGGTCTACGTGCCGCTCGCGGATATCCCGGCCCGCCGTCAGATCGATGGGTCGATGGTCGAACTCAAGAAGTTCCCCAAGGCCCTCTTGCCGGACGGCGCCTTGACCGAAGAGAAAGACGTCATCGGGAAGGTCACCAACGCGCTCGTCGTGAAGGGCGAGGTGCTTCATGCCAAGCGGTTGAGCGCCCCCAGCGCGCTCACGGGCGTGACCCCCAAGCTGCAGCCCAACGAGCGGGGTTTCCTCTTCGTGCCCGAGGGCGCCAACGATATCGCGCTCGTCAAGCCCGACGACAAGGTGGACCTCACGGCCACCATCCAGACCTCCAGCGGCTTCCTGTCCACCAAGGTGGTCCAGCGGGCGCGGGTCATGTCTGTCGGCAACCAGTTCTCCAACCAGGCTGCCGCCAGGAACGAGGACGGCGAGACCGAGGCCAGCGCCTCGCGCTACGGCGAGCTGATCACCCTGGCGGTGCCCGCCGACAAGGTGGCGCTCCTGGCGGCTCTCAAGCAGCAGGGCAACCTGAGCATGAGCTTGCGGGCGCCGGGTGACGAATCCGTCACGCCTCCTGAAGTTCCCGAAGCCGACCTGGCGCGCTACGTGCTGGGCACCGTGCCCCGGCCCGCACCGGTCGTGAAGCCGGTGGTGCAGCAGCCGAAGCCCGTGGCGACGCCCCGGCCGCGTCCGGTGCAGGTCAAGCCGCAGCCGAAACCCGTTCAGCCCAAGCCGCAACCGCAGCTGCCGCAAGTTCATATCCTGGGGACAGGAAACTGACCCCGCGGCCATCCTAAGGAGATCACCGTGATTCGCCCAGGCAGCCTCCCGAAGTTCCTTCGCCCGTTCGGCCTCGCGCTCGTCGCCCTGGCCGTCATCCTGGGATCGTGGGCGACGCCCGTGCAGGCGATCGCCCCCGACGTGATCTTGCGGCTGAGCCAGGTGACGATCTTCAATGTGCCCGGGGGCGTCACCCGCATCGCCGTCGGCGACGGCAAGATCGTCGAGGCCAAGGCCATCTCCAACCGCGAGATCCTCCTGGAGGCCAAGAGCCCCGGCTTCACCAATATCCTGGTCTGGCCGACCCCGGTCAACGGCTTCCAGCCGCCGGTCCTCAACTACAACGTCGAGGTCCTGGCGAGCCGCCGCCCCGAGACCGTCGCCGTGCGCATCCGCGTCCTGGACGTCACCCGCTCGGACCTCGGTCAGCTCGGAGTCGACTGGAATGACTCGCTTAAATTCTCGGAAGCGCCCCCCAACATGCCCTTCCGCGTGGGCCTGCCGATCCGCGACTCGTTCTTCGAGGCGCAGGTGAACATGCTCATCCAGAATCAGAAGGCCAAGATCCTGGCGCAGCCGACCTTGCTGACCACCAACGGAGCCTCCGCGAGCTTCCTGGCAGGTGGCGAGATCCCGATTCCCCTGGTCACCCAGAATAACGTCAACATCCTCTGGAAGGAGTTCGGCGTGAAGCTGGAGGTGGCGCCCACGGTCGAAGGCATCGACAACATCGTCCTCAAGGTTCGCCCCGAGGTCTCGTCCCTGGACCAGGCGGCGGGCGTCAAGATCGGCGAGTTGAACGTCCCGGGCATCCGCACCCGCTGGACCGAGACCTTCATGCAGGTGCGCAGCGGCGAGTCCATGGTCATGTCGGGCCTGCTCAACGACCAGGAAGTCGAGCAGATCGACAAGCTGCCCTTCCTGGGCGAGATTCCCATCCTGGGCGAGATCTTCAAGTCCCGCCGCACGACCAAGTCGCGCAACGAACTGGTCTTCATCCTGACCCCGACCCTGGTCACCCAGGGACAGGCGCAGCCTGAGGCCAACTACGGTAAAGACCATAAATGACCGCGCGGATCACCGTTTGCTTTGCAGCCAAGGGGGGGCAGGGGCGATCGATCGTCGCTGCCAACCTCGCGCTTTTGATGGCGCGCAAGGCCAAGCGGCCTCCGCTTCTCCTCGACCTCGACTGGCTCTCGGGCGGTAGCCTCGCCTCGTACCTGGACCTGGAGCCGCCTCCGGGGAACTGGGGAGAGGTCATCCGCGGGCATAAGGCCTTGAATGACGCCGTCGCGACGCATGAGTCCGGCCTCGCGCTCCTCGCCGCTCCGCCGGCCGTCGACGCCTTCGCGCCCGCTCCCCGGGATCTCGCCGGGTTGATGGCCCAGCTGGCGCGGGAACACGATCAGATCGTGATTGATACGGGATTCCCGTCGCTCGCCTCGGAGTCGGCCCGGGCCCTTCTGGACCTGGCTTCGGCGCTGGTCGTCGTGGTGACTCCCGACGTCAACGCCCTGGGGGCCACCAAGGCTTGGCTCGAGCATGCGCGCGGCTTGCGGGTGGCGCCCGAGCGGATTCACCTCGTGGTCAACCGCACGGGGGTGACCGAGGACGTCACGCTTCAAGACATCTCCGAGCACCTGGAGCGGCCGATCGTCGCCCAGATCCCCTATCACCCCTCGCTCTTGGCGTCGGTCAACCGTGGCTTGCCCCTGGCGAGCGCGCAGCCCCAGCATCCCGCGGTGGCGGCGATCGCCCAACTGGGCGCCAAGGCCATGGCGCAGCCTGCGATCGACCTGGGAGGCGCCTTGCGCGGCTTGATGGCTCAGTCCGCCCCAGCCCCGTCGCCCGTGGCCCCGGCGTCCGCCCCGTCGCCTCAGGCTCCGCCAAGCCCGAGCATGGCGCCTGCTCAGACGGTCACGGCCCTGGTCCCCATGCGACATACTCCGGTCGTGGCCGCGCGGATCGCGGACCTCAAGCGCGAGGTCCACAAGGAGCTGGTCGAAGAGCTGAAGCGCTTCAACATGAGCCTCGAGGTGCTCATGGATCCCCGCCGCAAGGGTGAGATCCGCGATCAGGTCGTCGACGTGGTCGCGGGCATCCTCGATGAGATGAGCGACCTGCCCCTCAATTCGCGCGCCGAGCGAGAGGCCTTGATCACCGATATCGCCAACGAAGCGGTCGGTCTGGGGCCCCTGGAGCGTTACCTCGCGGATCCGGCCGTCACCGAAATCATGGTCAACGGGCCGTCCAAGATCTACGTGGAGCGGGGCGGCAAGCTGACCCTGATCCCGGATACCTTCACCGACGAGAAGCAGCTTCGGGTCGTGATCGACCGGATCGTCGCCCCCTTGGGCCGCCGCGTGGACGAGTCGAGCCCGATGTGCGACGCGCGCTTGCCGGACGGCTCCCGCGTCAACGTGATCATCCCCCCCTTGTCGCTGATCGGCTCGACGGTGACGATCCGAAAGTTCCCCGAGCGGCGCCTGACGGTCGACGATCTCATGCGCTTCGGGGCCTTGACCGATGAGATGGCGAACTTCATCCGCTGCGCGGTCCTCGCCAAGCTCAACGTCTTCATCTCGGGAGGCACGGGCTCGGGTAAGACCACCTTGCTCAACGTCATGTCGGGCTTCATTCCTCCCGACGAGCGGATCGTGACCATCGAGGACGCCGCCGAGCTTCAGCTCCACCAGGAGCACGTGATCAGCCTGGAGAGCCGCCCGCCCAACCTGGAGGGCCAGGGCGCGATTCATATCCGGGACCTGGTCCGCAACTCGCTGCGCATGCGTCCCGACCGGATCATCGTGGGTGAGGTGCGCGGTGGGGAAGCCCTCGACATGCTTCAGGCCATGAACACCGGCCACGACGGCAGCTTGGCCACCGGCCATGCCAACTCGCCGCGCGACGCGCTGGCCCGCCTCGAGACCATGGTGCTCATGGCGGGCGTGGAATTGCCCGTGCGCGCCATCCGCGAGCAGATCGCCGCGGCCATCAACCTGATCGTCCAGGTTTCGCGCCTCAAGGACGGCTCGCGCAAGATCACCCGGATTTCCGAGGTGATCGGCATGGAAAGCGAATTGATCGTCATGCAGGATCTCTTCACCTTCGACCAGAAGACGGTGAACGACGAGGGCAAGGTGCTCGGAGACTTCCGCTACACCGGCTTGATGCCCCATGCGGCCGAGCAGTTCGAGCGGGTGGGCCTTCAGTTCGGGCCGGGAGGTCTGCGCTAGATGGACCTTCGCCTGATCCTGGTAGGCCTGCTCTTCGGCGCCGCGGCGCTGATTCTGGCGTACATGCTCCTTCAGCAGTACGGCGATCGCCTCTCGGAGTTCTTCGACGATTACCGGGGCAAGCTCGATCATCAGCTGCGCCGCACCCGAAACCCGTTCTCCAACGAGAACTTCGAGCGCATGCAGAACGTCTCGACGGTCGGCGCGGGCGTCCTGGGCCTGCTTCTGGGAGACGGCGTCATGGGCCGGATCTTTCTGGGGGCCCTTTTCGCGGGGCTGACCTGGTGGGGCTTCGGCCGCTACCTCGATATCCTCTGGCAGCGCTACGTCAAGAACTTCGCCGAGCAGCTTCCCGACATGGTGGGCGTCATCGCCAATGCCGTGAAGGCGGGGCATTCGGTTCAGCAGGCGCTCGAACTCGTCATCGAGGAGTTCCAGGACCCCATGGCCAGCGAGGTTAGCGAGGTGGCCCAGGAGCTGCGGATGGGCGTGGCGATGGACCAGGCGATGCGCAACTGGGCTGCGCGCATCCAGGACGACGACCTCGACATCTTCTGTTCGGCGGTCATCATCCAGCGGCAGACGGGCGGCAACCTCGCCGAGATCCTCTCGAACCTGGCCGGCACGATGCGCGAGCGCAAGAAGATCCACGCGCAGATCCGCACGCTGACCACGCAGGGCCGGATGAGCGGCCTGGTCATGTCGATCCTGCCCCTGGGGCTGTACGTGGCGCTTTACCTGATCGTGCCCGAGCGCATGGGCCTGATGTTCACGCATCCCATGGGTTGGGCCTTGATTGCCCTGGTGGCGGTACTTTTGACGATCGGCGGCTTGTTCATCAAGCGAATCGTCACGATCGACGTTTGAGGCTGGCATGCTTTTTCTCGTCTTTTTGCTGATTCTCGCTGCCGTCACCCTCGGGGTCCTGGCCTTCGCCAAGCCCAAGGGGCGTGGTCAGGTTGAGAAGCGCCTCAAGAAGAACGTCCGGACTCGCGGCAAGCAAGCACCCGAGCCCGAGGCGCCAAAGACGCTCTTCGGCAAGCTCGAGGCCAGGGTCAAGCCCTATGCCGCCAAGCGCCTCACCTCCGAGCGCGAGCAGGCCATGCTCAAGCGCCTTCAGGCGGCGGGCCACTACGAGACGACGCCCGCGCAGCTCTTCACCCGTCAGATCGTCTGGGCGGTCTTGATTCCGGCCTTCTGGCTCTTCGTGAACTGGATGGGGTTGGGTATGGCTTTCCCGACGGTGGTCGCGGGAACGGCCGTGGCGGCGTTTCTGGGGTATATCTTGCCCACGAGCCGTCTCAAGACCGAGACCGAGTTGCGGCAGGTGGCGATCTTGCGGATGCTTCCGACGACCCTGGATCTCCTGACCACCTGCGTGGAGGCGGGCTTGTCGCTACAAGCGGCGATGCAGAAGGTGGTCGAGTTGACCAAGCCGCATCCGATTCGCGAGGAGCTGTCGCGGACGCTTCAGGAGATCGGGCTTGGGCGCCCGCGTAACGAGGCCTTGCGGGATCTCGGCAAGCGGGTGGGCCTTAAGGAACTGAACTCGGTGGCGATCGCCATGGTCCAGGCGGAGAGCATGGGCACGAGCATCGCCGGTACCCTCAGGACGCAGAGCGAGATGCTGCGGGAGGCCCGCTGGCAGAAGGCGCAGGAGATGGCCCAGAAGGCGACGCTCAAGCTGCTCTTCCCGACGGTGGTCTTCATCTTCCCGTGCATCTTCATCATCATCTTCGGCCCGCTCGCGATCGGGCTGATGTTCGGAAAGTAGCCATGCAGATCGAGAGAGTTTCGGATCAAGCGGTGATCGTGCGCGAGCTGCGCATGGCGGACAACTTCTTCACCCGAGCCAAGGGTCTCCTGGGGACCCGGGAGCTGCCGGAGGGGCACGGGCTCTTGATCCGGCCCTGCAACTCGGTGCATATGCTGGGCATGAGCTACGCCATCGACGTGGTATTCTTATCCAAGGCCATGGAGATCGTCCGGGTGATCCCGGAACTCAAGCCGTGGCGCCTCTCGCCGGTGGTCAAGGGAGCGTATCAGGTGCTCGAGTTGCCGGAGGGAACCATTTCCAGGCATGGACTCGTCCCTGGAAACAAGTTGGTCATTAAGTGAGTCATAGGGAACGCCATGGCTTCGCCGGCGAACACCCCCCGGGGCTTTGCCCCGTCCCCCCGTCGAGGGGGGACAACTAAGGGAAGATTGAAGGAGCTGGGATGAGACCTTTCGGTTGGAGCGTGCTTCTGGGAGTGGCGATCGCCCTTCCGAGCATGAACGCGAACGCGGCATTTGCCTTCTCCGACCTGGCGAGCCATCCGCTCGCCGAGGCCGCTGAGATCCTGGCCGAGCGCCGCATCCTGACCGGAGCGAGCACGTACGAGTACGGCGGCTCCCTGCCCTTGACGCGCTACGACGCGGCCGAGATCCTCAACGGCCTCCTGGATCCCCGGGACATGCCCTTCAACATCATCGCGTGGCCGGACGTGCCGCCGGGGCATCCCGCCCTTCAAGCCGTCACGCGGGTGACCAGCCTCAATCTGGTCTCGGGTCGGAGTGGCGGCCGCTTCGAGGGCATGCAGCGCATCAAACGCCTGGAATTCGTCGAATCTCTCGATCGCCTCTTGAGCTACCGCTCGGCTCCGCCTCCGCCGCGCCGCGCAGGCGGCATGGTCACTTTCTCCGACGTTCCCCTCAGTGGCAATACCGGGCAGTTGCTTCATCGGGCGGCCAATGTCTGGCAGTTCCTCGACAACCCTCGCAAGCTCGCGTTTCGCCCGAACGATCCCCTGACGCGCTACGACGCCCTCGCCATGCTGGTGAAGGCCGCTCCGCTCTTGGACCCGAACCTCGAAGACGCCTTCCAGGACCTGGTCTTGGATGCGCCTGAACCCACGCCGGCCCCGGTTCGCACTCCGGCTCCCGCCCGGACCCCTGCACCGACGCCCGTTCCCGTCCGGACGGCCGCCCCGGTCCGGACTCCGGCCCCCTTGCTCACGCCTGCGCCGATCACCACTCCGCCGCCGGCGAAGACCCCGGCTCCGGTATCGACCCCGGCTCCGCGCCCCACCTCGACGCCCGCCGACGGCGAAGCTTGGCCCTCGTGGCTTCCCACTCCGAAGCCGTCGCTCGCGCCGGCCGCGTCCCCTCGCCCGGGCGCGGCACCGAGTCCCGCGCCCTCGTCGCCTCCCGTCGTGGCGGCGACCCCCACGCCTGCGCCGACGCCCGCCCCGACCGTGGCTCCGACTCCCGCTCCCACGGCGTCTCCCACCGCAAAGCCGAGTCCTCAGCCCACGCGTCGGCCCAGCACGCGGCCTGGTCGGACTCCCGAGCCCGAGCCGACTCCTCAGCCCACGCCGAGCACGAGCGGAGCGCTGCTGGACAACCGCTACCGGGCGGGCTACAACCTGCTCCTGGTTTACCTGGAAGGCCTGCCGGCCAGCTCCGACATGAATGGCGGAGATACCGGGGACCTGAGCGGCAACTTCATCGGCAGCCTGGCCGCTGGCGGCCAGTACTGGATGGGCGACTGGGGAGGCGCGGCCCATGTCATGGCCGCCGGTCCGATCTCCCTCGGTGCCTCCAGCCTGCTCGACCTCTCCTTGCGCGGCGAGGGCTTCTACCGCCTGCCCATGAAGGGAAACAACTGGGAAGCGGGTGCGGGGCTCGGCACCCTGGTCCGCATGGTGAACGGCGGAGGCGATACCTATCAGACGACCAGCAAGTTCAGCTTCGGTCTGGGACCCGTCGGTACCTTCGCCTTGCGGCCGGCCCCGAAGTACCGGGTCACCTTGGATGCGCAGCTCTATCCGTTCATTCTGCAGACGTACAGCTTGCCGACCGGCGGAGCCATGGGCCTGCGCAACGGGCTCGGCTATCAGGCGGGAGTGGAGTACGAACTCATGCCGCTGGGTAACGGCTCGCTGAGCGCCGGCCTCTACTACCAAGGCTTCCTGGGGACGCTTTACGACTTCTCGGGCGCGCAGGTCCAGCAAGGCCTGTCGGCCGGGGTGGGAGGAACCTTCTAAGACATGGTCGGTTTCATCACGGCCCTCTTCCTGCTCATCCTCTTTTCGCTTGGTTCGTCCGTCGCCCCGTTCGCGCAGGACCGCCTCAAGGCTGAGCTCAACCAGCGTTACGGCCCCTTCGAGTCGCTCGACGTCAAGGTGATCACCGATCCGCCCTTCCGCGTGGCGCAGGGCGAGGTCGATCAGCTGCGAGTCGACGCCAGGAACTTCCGGGTCGAGGGCGTGCCGATCGCGGCGTTCATGCTGCGCTCCGAGGCGATCGCCCTCAACACGGGACGCTTGCTTTGGGCGGGCGAGGTGGATCTGACCCGCCCCACGGGGGCGATCGCCTCCATCACGCTCAGCGAGAAGGGGCTCGACGAGCTCATCCAGCAACCCCTCATCACCCGCCAGCTCAAGGGCCTCCCCGTCCAGCTCAGCGTCTTTCCCGGCATGTCGATCACCCAGAAGGTCGACGTCATCCCTCAGGACGTAGCCCTCGATGCAGGCCGCCTGCAGGTCTCGGGCATCGTCCAGCTCGGCTCGGGAGTGACCTTTCCCTTCCTGGTCTCGGGTCGGCCCGTCGTCCAGCCGCCCAGCAAGCTTTTCATCGCCGATGCGCAGGCCAGCATGATGGGGGGACCCGTCGATCCCTCCCTGCTCGCTCCGGCCCTCAAAGAACCCGTCCTCGACCTGGCCAAGCTCACGTTCCCGCAGGGCGTCGGCTTCAGCCTCTTCGACGTCGTGGTCGCCTCGGACTCCCTGTCCGTTCAGGGCCGCCTGGATCTCAAGGGCCTGCTCGGCAAGCTTTGATGCCTTTGCGCAACTCCCTGTAGAATAAAGAACCTGGGAACCGTACCACCCCCCTAGGATTCCCCCGATGAGGCGGGGAAAAGGGGTCCCATGAAAGAGGAAGAGGTAGATATGGCAGCACCATTCAAAGCCTACGACGTACGCGGCATCTACGGCCAGGACGTGACCGAGGACCTCGCTTACCAGCTTGGCCGGGCCTATGTCGCCTACACGGGCGCGAAGCGCGTCGTGGTGGGCTGGGATATGCGCCCCTCGTCCGTGCCCCTCTCCAAGGAGCTCATGCGCGGACTGACCGAGGCTGGTTGTGACGTCATCTCGATTGGCATGGCCTCCACCGACATGCTCTACTTCGCCGTCATCGACACCGAGGCCGACGGCGGCATCGTGGTGACCGCGTCCCATAACCCCGGCCAGTACAACGGCTTCAAGTTCACCCGGGCCAAGGCCATCCCCATGGGCCTCGATTCCGGTCTCAGCGATATCGAAGACCTGATCCGCGCCGGCAAGATCGGCGAGAAGGCCGCCAAGCCCGGCTCAATCGAGCAGCGCGACGTCCTCGACGCCTTCGTGGCCTTCATGCACTCGTTCGTGAAGCCCGAGGAGCTCGCTCCCCTCAAGGTCGTCATCGACGCGGGCAACGGCATGGGCGGCATGATCATGCCCAAGCTCCTGGCCGGCTCCAAGCTCGACGTCACCGAGCTCTTCTACGAGCCGGACGGCAACTTCCCCAACCACGAGGCCAACCCCCTCCTCGAGGAGAACCGCCGCGACCTGGTCGCCAAGGTCAAGGAAGTCGGCGCCGACCTGGGCATCGGCCTCGACGGCGACTGCGACCGCGCCTTCTTCGTGGACGGCAACGGCGAGTTCTGTGACGGTGACTTCATCCTCGGCCTGATGGCCAAGCCCATCCTCAAGAAGTTCCCCGGCGCCATCATCACCTACGACGTCCGCTGCTCCAACTACGTCCGCGACGTGGTATCGCAGGGCGGCGGCCGTTCCGAGATGGTCAAGGTCGGACATGCCTTCGCCAAGACCGCCATGCGCGAGCTGGGCGCCGAGTTCGGCGGCGAGGTCTCCGGCCACTACTACTTCCGCCACCACGACGCCTACTTCGACTCGGGCTGCCTCACCGTCCTCGTCATGCTCAAGCAGCTCACCGATGCCAAGCAGAGCCTGGCCCAGGCGATGGAGGAGACCAAGCGTTACTTCGTCTCGGGCGAGATCAACTCGACCGTCGGCGACCCCGACGCCATCATGGCCGAGATCGAGGAGCGCTACGGCAGCAAGGGCAAGGTCATCAAGCTCGACGGCCTTTCGGTCTTCGCCGACAGCTGGTGGTTCAACATCCGCAAGAGCAACACCGAGCCCCTTCTCCGCCTCAACTGCGAAGGCAGCACCCGCGAGGAGATGGAGAAGCTTCGCGACGAACTGCTGGGCATCATCCGCAAGGGCGCTCCGCAGCCGGCTCACCACCACTAGGACACCAAGCGGACGCGCTTCGCGCGCATCCCGCCACTCTGACGCCGGCTCCCGAACGGAGCCGGCGTCAGTCTTTCAAGTTGCCGGGTACAAAAGGCTCAGTCGTTTTCCGCGCAAGAGGAGGAAACGTGTCGTCACCCTCGGAAGCCTCGGAACCCTCCTCCCTCGAGGCGCGTCTCGAGCGCCTGGAGCGTGCGGTCGAAGCCTTGTCCCAGAGGCTGGACCGCCTGGAGCTTCGTGAGAGCCCGTCCGTGGCGCCGCCCCCTCCTCCCGAGTCGGAGCAAACTCCGTCACCCCATTCTCGTTCGATGCGCCCTTCCTTTCCGCGACTCGATTGGGAGGCGCTCATCGGGGGGCAGGGTGCCCTCTGGGTCGGTTCGGCCGCTCTCTTCCTCGCCATGGCTTTTTTCCTGGCATATGCCTGGCAGTTCCTCGGACCCGCCGGACGTACCGTTTCGGGCTTCGTGCTCGGTGCCGTCCTGATGGCCCTGGGAGCCTTCAGCCGGACCCGTTCGCAGGCATGGTTCGGCGTCGGCCTCATGGGGGCGGGCCTCGCCATCCTTTACCTCAATACCTGGGCCGGCTTCCAGCGCAGCGCGCTCTTTGGCGGGGAGGCGGCCTTCGCGATGATGATCGCCACCACTCTCGTCGGGGTCGTCCTGGCGGTCCGCCTGAACGCCGTGAGTCTGATTGCGCTCGCCACGCTCGGCGGCTTCATGACCCCCTTGGTGGTCGGCGGAACGACGGATCCCGGGGTTACCTTGCTGTATGTGGCCGTCCTCAACACGGGTATCGTCGTCACCTCGCTCTTCAAGCACTGGAAACTGCCCGTTCAGCTCAGCTTCGCGGGCACGGCCCTGCTGCTCCTGGTACTGCTCGTCACCGGGAAGCTTGAAGGGCTTCACGGTCTCGGCTTTGCCTTCGCGACCCTATACTTCGCCCAGTTCTTCGGATCGTCGTGCGTCTACAGTCTCCGGCGCCAGGAGCCGACCCCGGCGGAAGACCTCTTCGTGCCGTGTCTGGCCGCCTTGCTCTACGCCCTGCTCGGCTACGGCCTCGTCGAAGATGCCCTGGGTGGCCTCCGGGTACTCTTTCCGCTCGGGCTCGCCGCTTTCTTCGGCGCGGTCTCGTGGGTGGCTTCCCAGCGAATCTCCTTCGACCTCGCCTTTCGAAACGCCTGTACGGCTTTGGGCGTGTTCTTCGTGACGCTTGCGGCTCCTGTGCTGCTCGATGCCGGCTGGCTTGCAGCCGCATGGGCCGCCGAGGCCGCCCTCTTGGAGACCTTGGGCATCCGTTTCGGCAGTCCGCTCTTCCGGCGTTCGGGCCAGGTGGTCTTCGGCCTCTACGTCTTGACGCTCTTGGTGGTCTTCTTGCCGAGCCCATGGCCTTTCGAGGGCCTGGAGCGCAGCGTCTCGCTCGCACTCGGAGTCCTCGCGACAGGATGGCTGGTCCTCTGGACGTCGCGCTGGAAGCCGGACGGGTGGGCGATCGCCACCTATGCCTGGACGGCCACGCTGGGGCTGGCCGTCCTGATTCTCCACCAACTCCTGGCGTTCGAGGGTTGGGGCCATGCCCGCGAGCCCTACCTCGCGGCCTTCGGGCTCTGGGCGCTGACGGCTGCGGCGGCGCAGCGGCTCGGCGTTCGTCTGGACGTGCCCGCCTTGCGACGCGCGGCTCTCACGCTTGCCGCCCTGGCCGTCGTATTCTTGGTCTTGGGGGGCTTCGGCGCCGACGGGCGCCCTGTGCTCAACGTTCGTTTCGCCGCTTACGGGCTCGTCGCCGGAGCGCTGGCGAGCATGGCCGCCACACGCGCGCGGCTTCCCGAAGCCGAGGCGAGGCTTCTCGCGTTCGTTCCGCTCGGAGGCGCGTTGCTCGGCATCTGGGCGCTCTCGCTCGAGACGTTCACGGCCTTCCGGCACTCGGGCATCCCGAACTGGGAACGGCCGGCCCAGCTGGGGATTTCGCTGCTTTGGACCCTGTCGGGAGCGTTGCTGCTGGCTTACGGCGTGCGCCGCCAGAGCCGCTTGTTTCGCTTGCTCGCGCTCGGCGTGCTCGGGGTGACGGCCCTCAAGGTCTTCCTTTTCGACCTCTCCTCGCTCGATATTCCCCTGCGCATCCTGTCGTTTGGCGGGCTTGGGATCGTGTTGATTGCGATCTCTTGGCTCTACAGCCGCTACGGCCTCCAGCGGGATCCGCGCTGAGCCTGCCATGGCTTATGGGTAGGGCCGGATCTGCCAGTAGACCCAGAAGGGATCGAAGCGCTCGGGCTCGCGAATGCTGAGCGAGCGCCCGCCGGCTTGCACCGAGATCTGGTAGCGCGAGCGAGACACGCCGAAGGCCGTGACGGGGGCTTGCAAGCGGAAGCCGTCCGGCAGGACCTCCGCTCGCTGGAGGGCCTGAATCAGCGCATCGAGGTTGCGGACCTCGGGGTAGCGGTAGAAATGCCGGGCGCGGTAGGCCTCGAGGGCCATCTGGAGGATCTCAAGGTCGTTTTGCGCCCGGTAGAACGGGTCCTCGACGGTATTGGGAACGGGCGGCAGGTTCTCGGCGGATGAGTCACGCGTTTCTTGAACCAGCACGAAGACCTTGCCGTTTTCGCTGCGGACGGCTGCCCGGTAATCGGGAGTCACGCGCTCCCAGGTATTTTCGGCGATCGCGCCATGCTCGGCGACGGGCGCTTGTCGCAGGCCCTCGGTCATGCGGGAGACGAGAGCAAGCACCGCTTCGGCGTCGGAGCCGGCGGGAAGCTCGGCGATCGCTCCGACCATGCGCCCCTCGGCGATCAGGGGGCTGAAGAAGGCGTCGCCCAGGTGGTAGAGTCGGGTCCCTTCGGGACCGGTCTCCCAGGGGTAAGTTTTTTCCAGGTCGCTCACGCGCATCCCGAGCGTGCCCAACGCCGGCAGTTGCATGGCCAGGACGATGCCCATGGCAAGGCCCAGCCCCCATGTTCCGCGCATGGCCTCTCCTCCCGGTTTCCAAGGGCCTTTTGCTCGAGGCTCAGGCCCGCGATCGCGCCCGAGCCCGGAGGCTCGGCGTGGCCGCTGGTGACGAGCAAGAGTTTAAGCGGGAAGGGCTTGATTGCCTTCGGCGAAACCGACAGGGGGATTCGGTGGGTTGCTTCATTAGCGCGTTTAACGTTAGGATATTACTTCACTTGACTGCTTCCCACCCTGATATGAGGAGAAATGCGTGAGCACCGTGACCAACGAACGCTCTCCAAGCGGCCTGCTTGCCCGATTGATGGTACGCAAACCTTTTCCCAGCACGGAAGGCTCGGGCCTCAAGAAGGTCCTGGGAGCCCTCGATCTGACGTCGCTGGGCATCGGCGCCATCATCGGGACCGGCATCTTCGTGATCACGGGGACGGCCGCCGCCAAGTACGCCGGCCCCGGCATCATGCTGAGCTTCCTCTTCGCGGCGATCGCCTGCGCCTTCGCGGCCCTGGCCTACGCCGAGGTGGCCTCCATGATCCCGGCCTCGGGTTCGGCCTATACCTACGCCTACACGGCCTTCGGTGAGTTCATCGCCTGGGTGATCGGTTGGGTGCTCATCCTCGAATATGTCGTGGCGACCGCTGCGGTCGCCATCGGCTGGTCAGGCTACTTCGTCAAGATCTTGCACAACATCGGCATCGACTTGCCGGCCGCCTGGGTCAACGCTCCGGGAACGGCTAGCGGGGCAATCATGAACGTCCCGGCGATTCTGATCGCCCTGGGCGTCACCATGGTCTTGATCCGGGGCATCCGCGAGTCGACCAACACCAATACCATCTTCGTCTTCGTGAAGGTGGCGGTGCTCGTGATGTTCATCGCCATCACCATGGGCCACGTCAACCCGGGCAACTGGGATCCCTTCCTGCCCAACGGCTTCGGCGGGGTCATGACCGGTGCGGCGACCATCTTCTTCGCCTTCATCGGCTTTGATGCCGTTTCCAACGCGGCCGAGGAAACCAAGAACCCCCAGCGCGACCTGCCCATCGGCATCCTGGTTTCGCTGGGCATCTGTGCCGCCTTCTACATCGCGATCGGCGCCATCTTCACGGGCGTCATCCCCCAGAGCCTCTACCCCACGCTCGAGAACAACGCGGCTCCCCTGGCCTTCGCCCTCGAGTACATCGGCAAGGGCTGGGCGGCGGCTCTCTTGAGCATCGGCGCCGTGGCCGGCATCACCTCGGTCCTGGTCGTCATGCTGATGGGCATGCCGCGTATCTTCTTCGCGATGGCGCGCGACGGCCTGATGCCCAAGTCGTTCGCGGCCGTGCACCCGCGCTTCGGGACTCCGCATGTCACGACCATCTTCACGGGAATTGCCGTGGCGGTGCTCGCGGGCCTGACCCCGATCTCGGCGGTGGCCGAGCTGGCCAACATCGGCACCTTGTTCGCGTTCATCTGCGTGGCGATCGGTGCCTGGGTGCTGCGTTACACGCGCCCCGAGTGGAAGCGCGGCTTCCGCGTTCCCTTCATTCCGGTGGTCGCCATCGGGACCTTCCTCAGCTGCGGGTACCTGATGGTCTCGCTGCCGAACATCACCATCCAGCGCTTCATCATCTGGATGGCGATCGGCATCGTCGTCTACTTCCTGTATGGCATGCGGCACTCGGTCCTGGGCAACGCCAAGAAGTAAAGCGCCGACTGATCCGTCTATGCAAGGCAAAAGGGGCGCCCTCGGGCGCCCCTTTTGCCTTGCAAGCCTTAGAATGTCGCTTCGAGACGGTGAAGAAGACCCAAGCGGCGAGCCCGCTCCAGGAGGTCGGCTGTGATCACCTCGCCTTCGCGGATCAAGGTCTGTCCCAGCGGATCGACCAAGGTGCATGCGGCCATCTGGCCGACCATGTAATCGCCATGGGCCGAGTCGCCCTCACCGATGTCATGACAGTCGATCACCGCACCCTCCCCCTCCGCTTGCTCGCGCACCAGCAGGAACCGCGTCCCGCCGGCGAAGGGCCCGGCCTCCCCAAGCCGCCTCAAGCTGCCACCGGGAAGGCTTTCGGCCAGGCCGACCGCCCACCCCAAGAGCCCCCCGCGCCCATCGAAAAGCGGCTCCCCCAAGGCCGGAGAATACCCCGACCCCTCTCGACCAAGCGGATCGTCGAGCCGCTCCATCACCAGCTGTGCCATCCGACCCGGCGTCGGCGACTGCACGACCACCTTCACACGACCGACCACCTCGCCGGTCGCGTAATCGGTCACGGGACAGCCCAGAAGATCGAAATCCAAGGGTCTCATCTCGGCGTCGCTCCTTACGTGCTGAGCCTTTCCCCGACCCCTAACGAATCGGGTCCACGCTCCCCCGCTCACACCGGGGAAATTCGGGCTCCAAGCCCTCGAAGGTCGTCGTCGGGAGCCAGGTTCCATCCCCATTGATGGCGTCGACGCTGGATTGATCGAACCCCATGCCCCCCGATCCTACCTGGACCCCCTCGCGCGGACATGGTTCGGATCGACAAGGTTCATGAGCCGCCTCGCGACCCACGCTCGCCGCTGTGCTAGAATGGATCCCGCGCGGATGCCCCGCCCCGCGCCTGATTCCGACCGAAAGGAGCGCTCCTGTGATCCGGGTCTCCTCCCGCCAAGAGCTCCACGATTCTCTCGCACGCCTGAAAACCCCCGCGGCCCGCGTCGGCTTCGTCCCCACCATGGGCTACCTCCACGAGGGGCATGCCAGCCTCATCCGACTCGCCCGCCAAACCTCGGATCTCGTCGTCGTCTCGATCTTCGTCAACCCCAAGCAGTTCGGACCCAACGAAGACCTCGACCGCTACCCCCGAGACCTCGATCGCGACATGCAGCTCTGTGAGAGCGAAGGCGTCGACCTCCTCTTCACCCCGCAGCCCGAAGACGTCTACCCGCCCGGCTTCCGGACCGAGGTCTCCGTTGCGGGCCTCACCGAGCCTCTCTGCGGCGAGTCCCGGCCCGGCCACTTCACCGGCGTCACCACTGTCGTCGCGCGCCTCTTCGGCCTCGTGCAGCCCGACCGGGCCTTCTTCGGCCAAAAAGACTTCCAGCAGTGGCGCGTCATCGCCCAGATGGTCGACGACCTGGCCCTGCCCGTCGAAGTCGTCCGCGCCCCCATCGTTCGCGAAGCCGACGGCCTCGCCCTCAGCTCCCGAAACACCTACCTCTCGAGCGAGGACCGCTCTCGTGCCCTCGCCCTCTCTCGCGCCCTGGCCCAGGCCATGCGCGCGTACGTCGACGGGGAGCGCTCGGCCGAACGCCTCCTGGCCGCCGCCCGATCCGCCCTCACGTCCGTCGAGCTCGAGTACCTGGAGCTCCGCGACGCCGACAGCCTCCAGCCCGTATCAACCCTCGACGGTCCCGCCGTCATGGCCGTCGCCGCCAGGGTCGGCAAGACCCGCCTGATCGACAACGCCCTCCTCGCCCCGGAGTCCCCGGACCGAGGACTCCCTCGCCTCTTGGAAGGAGCTGCCCTGTGAGCCGCCTCATCGTCGCCATCGACGGCCCCGCCGGGGCCGGCAAGAGCACCGTCGCCCGGATGGTCGCCAAACGCCTCGGCCTCCTCTTCCTCGATACCGGCGCCATGTACCGGGCCGTCACCTGGAAAGCCATGCAAGAAGGCGTTCCCCTGGATGACGAGGCTGCCATGACCCGCCTCGCCAGCGAGACCCCGATCACGCTCATTCCCGGAGAGAACGGAGACCGCGTCCGGGTCGGAGAAGAGGACGTCACCGACGCCATCCGCTCTCCTGAAGTCACCCGAAACGTCTCCCAGGTCGCCGCCCATGCCGGCGTCCGCGAGATCCTCGTCGAGCGCCAGCGCGAGCTGGGCAAGAACGGAGGCGTCGTCGCCGAGGGCCGAGACATCGGAACCGTCGTCTTCCCGCAGGCGCCGGTCAAGATCTTCCTGGTCGCCTCTCCCATGGAGCGGGCCCGTCGTCGAGCCAAGGACCTCGAGGCCAAGGGCCATACCGTGAACCTCGACGAGCTGGCCGCCGAGATCGCCCGCCGGGACGCCTACGACTCCAACCGGGCGGTCAGCCCCTTGAAGCCGGCGCCCGACGCGGTCCACGTCGATACCGACGCCATGGGCCCGACGCAAGTTGTGGACCGGATCCTGGAGATCGCCGAGGAGCGAACGAAGGGATAGGTCCTCGTCGGGGCTTCAGAACCGGCCCCGGACGCCGATAACGATTAGAGGTCCCCCCCGGGGGGTATAGTGAGTCGACCCCGCTTATCTTTGCAAGGCCTCGGCCGGCGGGCAGTTCAGGAGGGTAGCGCGTGCTGGAGAAGCTTTTCGGAGGAACCATCGGAGTCCTTCAGGCCAGCTTGACGGGACTCGGTCAGCGTCAGCGCGTGCACGCCGAGAACATCGCGAACGCCGATACTCCTCATTACAAGCGCTTCGAGGTCGCGTACGAGTCTCAGCTCCAGGCGGCCGTCGAAGGCGGCAAGCAGGCTCCGCTGGCCGTGACCCACGCGGGACACCTCAGCTTGGGGCCCCAGGCGCTCGGCCAGTTCCGGCCCGAGTTGATCCGCGCCGACGACTCCACCATTCGCAACGACGGGAACAACGTCGACATCGACGTCGAGATGACCCGCCTCGCGCAGACCAGCCTCACCTACAGCGCCGTGGCCGACCTCATGAAACGCAAGATGACCGGCCTCAAGGACGTGATCCGCGGCCAGTAGGCCGCGTTTTGGCAGGGAGAAGACCATGGGACTTTTCGACGCGCTCAACACCGCCGCCTCGGCCCTCACCGCCCAGCGCCTCCGCATGGACGTGATCGCCTCAAACTTGGCCAATGCCAACACCACCCGCACCGACAAGGGCGAAGCCTACCGCCGCGAGATGGTGGTCTTCGAGTCTCGCCCGTCCGAGCGCCCCACGGGCATTCCCACCCACGGCGTTCGCGTCTCGGGAGTCATCGAGGACGAGTCGCCCTTCCGCCTGGTCTACGACCCCGAGCATCCGGATGCCAACGGGGAAGGCTACGTCGCGTTTCCCAACGTCAACCCCGTTACCGAGATGACCGACATGATCTCGGCCACGCGCTCGTACGAAGCGAACGTCACCGTCATCCAGTCGCTGAAGTCCGCTGCCCAGAAGGCCCTGGAGATCTAAGATGCCTTTCCTTCCTCCCATCGGTCCGCTCGCCGCACCCGGCCTTCCGGCCATGCCCTTGCCGGGCATTCCCCGCCCCGACTTCGGAGCCCTCTTCGACAACCAGAGCTCCCAGGGTGCGCCGGCCGCCACCGTTCCCATGGCCCCCAGCGGGGTTGCGACTCCCCTCGTGCCGCCGGCGCGCAGCCTGGCCGAGCCGAAGCTCGGGCCCGAGGCCTCCCGCGCCGCCGGAAACTCGGTGGGTCCCCGGGCGGGTCAGACGGCCTTGGGCATCGAGCCGGTCTTCGAGTCGATTGGCAACTACCTGGGCAACGTCAATCAGCTCGCTCAGATCTCCGACGCCAAGCAGCGCGACCTTGCCATGGGTAAGGACGTCGAGCTGCATGACGTCATGATCGCGGCCGAAAAGGCCTCGGTGGCCGTCAACCTCACGATGCAGGTGCGAAACAAGCTGGTGGAATCCTATCAGGAAGTGATGCGGATGCAGCTCTAACCGGCGCTTTGGCCGTGCTCCGGGTTTTTCCTGGGCAAGAGCGGGCGAATATCCGCCCCCCAAGGGGAGCGAAGGATCCGTTCGTTGTGCTAAGCTAGGCTTTGGCTGGAAAGCAATCCATGCTATGCTTCCCTGAGTGAAGATACCGTGAGGTTTGCCGGTGTCCAGCCTGCCCAAAGGACGGCTTCACGCGCCGCAAGGTCGCGCGAGAGCAATCAAAAGGGCCTCGGCAGCCACGGAGGGCTTGCTCGGCGAGAACCATGAGGGTGGCTTCGGGGGATGAAGAAACTGTGATAAGGGTTCGATGAACGAGTTTCTAAGCCAGCTACAATCTGATATCGGCCGGATCTGGTCCGGCTTGAGCCGAACCCAACAAATCCTTTTCGGGGCGGTGTCCGCGGTCTCCATCGCGGCCATCGTTTTGTTGCTCGTTTGGGCGCGATCGCCCGAGTGGGCTCCCCTTTACACCAACGTCACGGAATCCGACGCGGGCCAGATCGTCCAGAAGCTCAAGGACGCTCAGATTCCCTATCAGATTTCGGCGGACGGCAAGTCCATCCTCGTGCCGCGCAGCCAGGTCCACGAGCAGCGCCTCCAGATGGCCGCTCAGGGTCTGCCCCTGGGGGGCGAGGTCGGTTTCGAGATCTTCGACAAGAACACCTTCGGCATGACCGAGGCCGTCCAGAAGCTCAACTACCAGCGCGCGTTGCAGGGCGAGCTGTCTCGCACCATCTCCAACATGCAGGGTGTCGAGCAGGCGAGGGTCCACCTGGTCATCCCCGAGCCCGACCTCTTCACCGATACCGCCGAGACCCCGACCGCGGCCGTCGTCCTCAAGCTGCTGCCCACGGCGAAGTTCTCGCCCGAGCAAGCCAAGACGATCGTGCACCTGGTCTCCAAGTCCGTGAAGGGCCTCACCCCCTCGAACGTCGTCATCACCGACGTCAACGGCCGCAACTACACCGACGAGCTCTCCATGGGCCAGGATAACCCGCAATCCCCCGAGCAAAGCCTCAAGCAGCTCGAGTACAAGCGGCAGGCCGAGATGGGCATCCGCAAGAACCTCCAGAGCATGCTCGACCGGGTGCTCGGTCCCAACGGCGCCGTCGTCAACGTGGTGGCCGAGATGGACTTCAGCCAGCTGGAGACCAACCAGGAAACCTTCGAGCCGGTCGTTACCCGACCGGATGGGACCTCGACCGGCCTCCTGCGCTCCGAGCGCGAGTATCACGAGCGCTGGGACGGAACCGTGGGCTCCAACGGCGGCGTGCCCGGCACGGCCACCAACATCCCGACCTACGAGGCCTCCCAGTCCACGGCCGTCGGGCCCGGCGGCTACGAGAAGGTCGACCATACCCGCAACTACGAGGTCAACAAGTCGGTCCAGCGCAAGATCAAGCCTCCGGCCGAGCTCAAGCGCCTCTCGGTCGCGGTTGCCGTCAACGGTGAACTGGAAGAGGAGCAGATTGCCGACCTGCGTCAGATGATCTCGGCGGCGGCGGGCGTCAACGAGGCCCGCGGCGACACGGTCGTGGTCTCGGCGCTGAGGTTCAACGACACCGCGGCCAAGGCGCAGGAAGAGGCCTTCGCAAAGGCCGAAGCCAAGGAGCAGACCCAGTTCTACCTGAAGGTCGCCGCCGCCGTCATTCTCGGCATCGTCGCCCTGATCCTGCTGCGTCGCGGCCTGCGGGGCAAGCCGCAGCCCGAGGAGCTTCCCGACCTCGCGCCCTTGACCCTCGAGTCCACCGTCAAGCAGGACCTGGCCGAGATCGGTCAGATCGGTGAGGAGGACCGCAAGACCCACCTCCAGCGCGAGATCTCCAAGGTCATCAAGAGCCAGCCCGACGAGGTGGCCCGACTCGTGCGCTCCTGGATGCTGGAGGACGAATAGCCCATGAAGGTGAAGAATCTTTCCGGCAAGCAGAAGGCCGCGGCCCTCTTGGTGGCCCTGGGGCCCGACACCGCCAGCTTGATCCTCAAGGCCCTGGGGGATACCGAGGAGGTCGAGACGCTGACGCTCGAGATCGCCAACCTCGGCAAGCTCTCCAACGAGGCCTCCGAGGAGCTGCTCGAGGAGTTCTATCACACGCTCCAGGCCAACCAGTACATCTCCACCGGCGGCGTAAACTTCGCCCGTGAACTGCTTGCCAAGGCCCTGGGACCCGATAAGGCCGAAGAGATCCTGCAACGGCTCAGCGAGTCCCTGACGTCGCTGCCCTTCGAGTTCATCCGCCAGGCGGACGCCTCGCAGATCCTCAACTTCATCCAGAACGAGCATCCGCAGACCATCGCCCTGATCCTCGCCTACATGAAGGCGGAGCAGGCGGCCATGGTGATCTCGGGCCTGCCCTCGGATCTGCAGACCGAGGTGGCGACGCGCATCGCGCAGATGGACCGGACCACTCCCGCGGTCCTGCGCGAGGTCGAGAAGGTGCTCGAACGCAAGTTCTCGGCGGTCATGAACCAGGACTTCACCAATGCCGGCGGCCTCAAGGCCCTGGTCGACGTGCTCAACCGGGTCGACCGCGGCACCGAGAAGACCATCCTGGAGTCCCTCGAAGAGCAGAACCCGGATCTCGCCGAAGAGATCAAGAAGCTCATGTTCGTCTTCGAGGACATCGTGGTGCTGGACGACCGCTCGATTCAGCGGATCCTTCGCGACGTGGACACCAAGGAGCTGGCGATCGCCCTCAAGGGTTCCAACGACGACGTTCGCACCCGGATCTTCAAGAACATGTCCGAGCGCATGGGCAAGATCGTCCGCGACGAGATCGAGTTCATGGGGCCGGTTCGCGTTCGCGACGTCGAGGAAGTCCAGCAGAAGATCGTGGCCACCATCCGCTCGCTCGAGGAGAAGGGCGAGATCATCGTTTCGCGCGGCAACGGCGACGAATTGGTAGGGTAGGCCATGGGTCGGATCCTCAAGGGCGCGGAGCTTCGAGACGGGAAATGGGTCGTCCCCGCTCCGCGGAACACCGAGGTGGTCCCGGCGGAGCTGGAGGTTCCCGAAACTCCCGCCGAACCCGAGATCGACCTGGAAGCCCTCTTGGCCGAGGCGCAGGCCGACGCCGAGCGCATCCGGGCCGCCGCCCTCGCCGAGGCGGATCAACTCCGCGAAGCCGCCCGCCAGGAGGGCTACCAGCAAGGCTTCTCCCAGGGAGATGCCGACGGTCGGGCTCAGTGGCAGGCGCAGGTCCAGCAAGCGGCTCTCGAGGCCCAGGGGCTGGTGGCCCAGCGGAAAACCTGGTTTCAGCAAGCCGAAGCGGACGTCTTGCGTCTGGCCTTGCTTACGGCCGAGCGCATCCTTCACCGCGAGGCGCGAAACCGTGACGTCATCCTCGCCTTGATCCAGTCGGCCCTCACGCACCTCGAGGACGCGGTCATCGTGCGGATCCGCGTGCATCCCTCCGATGCTCCGGGCCTCGCCGAGCGTCTTGCCATGCCGGGCGTCGAGCTCAAGGCTGATCCGGCGATGGGCCTGGGCGGCGTCGTTATCGAGACCCCCACGGGTCGGGTCGACGGGCGCTTCGTCACGCAGTTCCGCGAGCTCGCTTCGTCCATTCTCATGACCGATCCCGAGGAGGATCCGGTGCTCGGCCCGGTGCTCACGGAGCTCGAAGCTCCGCTCGAGTCCCGGATTCCGGCCGCGGAGCCCACATGGAAGCCCGTTTAGACCTCTCGGCCTCGCTGGAGCGCGCCCGCGGCTGTCGCCCCATGCGCCACGAGGGCAAGGTGGCTCAGGTCATCGGGCTGGTGGTCGAGTCCTTCGGCCCCCCGGCCAGCCTCGGAGAGCTTGCGCAGATCGACTGCGGAGGCGGGCGCATGGTGCCGGCAGAGGTGGTCGGCTTTCGCGAAGATCGCCTCCTCCTGATGCCCCTGGGAAACATGGAAGGGATCAAGCCGGGAAGCCCGGTCGTGGCGACCGGCCGCCAGCTCTACGTGAACGTGGGACCGGAACTCTTGGGGCGCGTCGTGGACGGTCTGGGCAATCCCATCGACGGCAAGGGCCCGATCATCAATGCCACGCGGGCTCCCCTGGAAGCTCCTCCGCCGAACCCCCTGACGCGTCAGCGCATCACCTCGCCCCTGCCGATGGGCGTGAGGGCCATGGACGGCTTGCTCACCTGCGGCCAGGGCCAGCGCCTCGGCATCTTCGCGGGCTCGGGCGTCGGCAAGAGCACCCTCCTGGGCATGATCGCCCGCGAGGCCAAGGCGGATCTCAACGTGATCGCCTTGATCGGAGAACGGGGCCGCGAGGTCCGCGAGTTCCTGGAGCGTGACCTTGGTGAGGAAGGGCTCGCACGCTCGGTGGTCGTGGTGGCGACCTCGGACCAGCCGGCCCTGCAGCGGCTCAAGGGAGCCTTCGTGGCGACGGCGATCGCCGAGCATTTCCGCGACCAAGGCGCCAACGTCATCCTCATGATGGACTCGGTCACCCGCTTCGCCATGGCGCAGCGCGAGGTGGGCCTGGCCATCGGCGAGCCGCCCGCGACCAAGGGCTACACGCCCTCGGTCTTCGCCTTGCTTCCCAAGCTACTGGAACGTGCCGGTACGGCCGAGCAGGGCGCCATCACGGCCCTTTACACCGTCCTCGTCGAGGGCGACGATACCAACGAGCCCATCGCCGATACGGTTCGAGGCATCCTCGACGGGCATATCATCCTGTCGCGCGACCTCGCCGCCCAGAACCACTACCCGGCCATCGACGTCCTGGGCTCGGTCTCGCGCGTCATGACCGAGATCGTGCCGCCCGAGCACCTCAAGGCGGCGGGCGGGCTTCGCGAGATGCTCGCGGTCTTTCGCGAGGCGCGTGACCTCATCAACATCGGAGCGTACCAGCCGGGCTCCAACCCGCAAATCGACCGGGCGATCGCCCTGGTTCCCAAGATCAACGCCTTCCTGAAGCAAGCGGTGAACGAACCCGTCAGCTACGAGGAGGCGATCGCCTCCCTGCAAGCCCTGGGAGTCTAAGCCATGGCGGCCTTCAAGTTTCGGCTGCAAACCGTCCTCGACATGCGCAAGCGCGAGGAAGAGGCCCGGGGCCGCGAACTGGCCGAGGCCCTGGGAGTCCTCGAAGCCGCGAATGCGCGCCTGACCGAGCTTCGCATCATGGAGGCCAACGCCCTTGCCGAGTACCATCAACTCCAGAAGGAGGGCCGGCTGGACGTTCAAGCCATCCAGTGGTTCCAGACGTACTCCATCGGGATCGCCGTGGCCATCCGCGAGCAAAACCAGCGCATCAGCGAGGCGCAGCGAGGCGTCGACCAGCGCCGTGCAGTCCTGATCGAGGCGGCGCGGGCAAAGCAAGTGCTCGACGAGCTGAAAAGCCAGGCGCAGCGGGAGCATCAAAAGGCCGAAGACCGGGCGGAAGCCAAGCAACTCGACGAGATGGCCACGATCCGACACATACGCAAGACGTAGGCCACGCATCCGAGGCATCGGAATCTTGCCGAGTGCGGGTATAGGATCCTTGTAAGTTCGATGCAGGGGACGACGACGTGACCATCCGCATGCAGCCAAGTACGAGTCTAGACCGGGCGGCTTCCCTTCCCGGGAAGGGGCCCATGGAGTTCACGCTCGACGATGCGCTCGATTCCCTGGGCGCGACTCCCGAGACCCTGAAGGGCGATCGCCTGGACTTGACTGCCTCGAACCGGGTGAAGGAGACGTCGACCGAGTTCCTCACGATCACCGAGCGGGTCCGCGAAGCCCAGGCCAAGGACACGTCTCCCGAGACCAAGGATACGTCGCCCGAGAAAACGCTCGCTCCCACGCCTCCCGCCGTGCGCAAGACGCCGGCCGTCCTCGCGCAGGAGGAGGCGATCGCCAAGGCCTTGGCGGGCGCCGAGACCCCGTTCCCGACCATGCGCGGCGAGACGGTCGCCGTGAAGCTGGCCCCGGCGGAAATCAAGAAATCCGCCGAAAAGGAGAAGGTGGCGGGGTACCAGCTCACGATCGACGCGACCCGCATCGAGGTGACCGTGGCCTCGGGGCTTGATGCCAATGCGCTGATGGCCAAGGTCGTGGAGTACGCCTCGAAGGTCCCGGCGCATCTGCGCCCGGCCCTTAAGCAGATTCATCTCGAAAATGCCCCGAACCCTCAGGACGACTACTGGGCGAAGACGTACGGCTTGCCCGACTTCGCGTCGGCGGCCACGGCCGGCGGGGGGGCGATTTCCGTCTGGAACCTCGAGAAGAACCCGTACAACCTCAACGAAGGCGTCTTCAACCATGAGATGGCGCATCTGATCGGGGCCGCTTATTCGACCAGCCGGGTCCGGCATGCCGAGATGATCCCCCCGGGCTGGGAGGATGCCGTCCGGGCGGACGGCAACAAGGTCTCGGAGTACGGGGCGCATAACGCCAACGAGGATTTCTCGGAGGCCTGGCGCTATTACCTGGACGCGCATCGCACGCCCGAGGCCCTCAAGGAGTTCCAGGAGAAGTATCCCAACCGGAGCCGAATTCTGGAGGCCATCTACCGCCATGAGTTCGAGGGCAAGTTCACCATCAGCATGTTCCTCCCCGGGCGCCACGAGGTCCCGGGCCGGGAGGGTTCGCGCCTTGCCTGAGTGGATCGAGTTCGTGGACGGGAACCGGAACACGGTTTTGCGCCGGGTTCCTTTCGACGAGGTGCCGCCGGCCAACCGTGAGGTCTACCTGCGTGGCGGCCTTCGGGTCGAGTCCGCCGAGGAAGCCGATGAGATCGTGCCGATCGCCCGTGTGGTGAGGACCCTACTCGACGACGCCGGAGCTCCGGCGGATCCCGACCGCGCCTCACAGGCCGTGGTCCGGGAGTTCGACGCCGCGGGCGTCCTGCGCCGCGAGACCCTTCAGCGTCCGTCTCGCTGAGCAGAACCTGAAATTCCTCGCTAAACTTCCGCTCTTCCCGGCCGATAATCTGGGGTATGGCGCTTGGTGCGCCAAGCAAGGAGGAACGCATGTCCCCCAATCCATTGGTGGTCATGGCCGCTCCCGCCCCGGACACTCGATATGCCCCCCGGGAGATGCCTCGCGTGGGAGGCCGCAACGAAGGACGTTCCTTCGAGCAGCGGCTGAACCAAGCGGAGGCGAAGTCCAAGCCGGGATCGACGTCCAAGGGAGTGGCCGAATCCAAGCCTCAGGAGAAGCCTGAGGTTGCCGCCGAAACCTCGCCTAAGGGCGAGAAGGCGACCGAGGAGAAGGTTGCGACGACGCCCGAAGGGAATGCCGCCGAGCAGGCAATCGCCGTTCCGCAGCCCCCGTCGGTTCCCGTCTCGGAGCTTTCGAGCGTCACGGTCATGACGGCCGCGTCGCCCGCCCCGGAAGCCCCCGCGGAGGAAGCCCCCGCTGAGGGAGCCGCAGAACCGGTCGTCCCGGCGCAGGCCGTGGCACCGATCGCGGTGGCCGAGGGTGAGGAAGCCGCGGATGCGGCGTTGACCGCCGCCGTCGTGAAGGCGGTGGAGCGTCAAGGCAAGCCGGAAACCGGCAAGGCCGAGCCATCGGTCAAGCCTGCCGAGGAGGAGGCCGAAGAGGCGGAAGCCGAGCCCGCGAAGGCGGCTGTACGCGTCAAGCCGGTCGCGACCCAGACCGTGCCGAGTACGCTGGATGGCCTACGCGCCGAGAAAGGGCTGATGTCCCTGAGGGATTCGTTGGACGGTGCTCCTCGCACCGAGACGACCCCCACTCCGGCGAGAACCGAGAAGGCTGCGATGCCTGCCAACCTGGACGAGGTGATGGTCTCCGTCGTCGACGAGGCGGCGCCCGAGGCTTCGAGCGTGAAGCCCTGGGAAATCTCCGAACCCGTGAGGGTGGCTCCGGAGGGCCTGCCTCAAAAGTCCGACGCCCAGGCGATCAAGCCCGAGCCGGTGAAGGAAGTGCTTACCCGCACGTTCGTTCAGGCTCAGCGGACTCCCGACCGTCCGGCAGAGCTGAGGCTTCAGCTCAACCCCGAGCATCTCGGCCGCATGGACGTCCGGGTGCATGCCCATGAAGGCGCGGTTAGCGCCGTCATCCGGGTCGAGCACGCGGGGGTGCGGGAGATGGTCGAGAGCCAGCTCGCCGCGCTTCGGGTCAGCCTGGCCGAACAGGGGATCAAGATCGATCGCCTGGAGGTCAGCGTGGGTCAGCAGGGTCCCCGGGATCAGCAAGCCGCTGCCGGTTTCGAATTTGGCCGTCAGGCCTTCGGACAGGACGGGCAGCAGGAGGCCTCGGGTCAAGGGAGCCAGGGTCATTCCCGCCACACGGGCTGGGATGGTTGGGCTCTCGACGACTCCGACGAGGTTCCGGTTCCCGAGGCGATCGCCCAGAGCGGGTTCGACGCCCAGGCCTAGTCGATACTTAGCCGCCTGACGCCCCGAATGCGGGGCGAGGCGGCGTTGCGAGGAAGCATCATGCAAACCGATCCCATCTCAAGCCTCTCGGGGGGAGCGACCCAGACGGGCAACAAGACCCAGAACCTCGGTCAGGCCGACTTCTTGAAGCTCCTGGTGGCCCAGTTGCGCTACCAGGACCCCATGAACCCCATGGAGGACAAGGAGTTCATCGCCCAGATGGCGCAGTTCAACGCCCTCGAGGAGATGCGCGGCCTCAACAAGAGCTTCGCGGCGATGTCCGACTTCAACCAGCTCACCCAGGCCTCGTCCTTGCTGGGCAAGACGGTGGCCATCCGCACCGACGAGGAGCACTTCGCCGGCACCGTCGACGAGGTCCGTCGCCTCGACGGAGAGGTCATGGTCCTGGTCGCCGGAAAGACGTATCCGCTTAGTGCAATTCAGCAGGTCGCGGACCCTCAAGCTCTCCAGCCGCCTGCCGAAGAAGATAAGCAGGAGGGATAACCATGTCGCTTGAAGGCATCGGATTTCCCCCGGGTCCGATTGGTCCGGTAGGCCCTACCGGTCCCAAGCCCGGAACCCCGGTCACCCGCTCGACGGGCCCCGCCTTCGGGGACTTCTTCGATGCGAAGACCAAGGAGATCAAGATCTCGGCCCATGCGCAGGCGCGGCTCAAGAGCCGGGGCATCGACCTCGACGAGGCGCGCATGGCCAAGCTGACGGAAGCCGTGGATCGTGCGGCGAGCAAGGGAGCGAAGGAATCGCTCGTGTTGATGGAAGACCTCGCGGTCATCGTCTCGGTGAAGAATCGGACGGTCATCACGGCGGTCGACGGGGCAAGCCTCAAGGAGAACGTCTTCACCAATATCGACTCGGCGGTCATCGTTTAACGCGTAACGGTTTACGGCTTCACTGGCGGCAAGGCTCGGACCCTTCTCGGGAGAGCCCGCTCCGGACCCGACTGGTCCGGGCCCGCCTCACTCACGAGGAGGATTCATGCTTCGTGCCATGAACTCGGGCGTCTCGGGTATGCGCAACCACCAGGTGCGTCTCGACGTCCTGGGCAACAACATCGCGAACGTCAACACCATCGGCTACAAGGGCCAGCGGGTCAACTTCCAGAACCAGTTCTCGCAGACCCTGCGCGGCGGCGCGGCCCCGAGCAACGGGCTGGGCGGCACCAACCCCTCCCAGGTCGGACTCGGTATGACCGTCGGCTCGATCGACCTGATCATGAGCCAGGGCGCCCTCCAGGTCACCGGCCGGGCCACCGACCTCGCCATCAGCGGCGAGGGCATGTTCATCCTGAACGACGGCACCCAGAACGTCTACACGCGTGACGGGCAATTCGACTTCGACAAGCAGGGCAACCTGATCAAGGTTTCCAACGGCTTCCGGGTCCAGGGCTGGAACGCGACCGAGGTGAACGGCGTGCCGGTGGTCAACACAGCGCGTCCCCCCGAGCCGATCATCGTGCCGAAGAGCACCTCGATTCCCCCCAAGTCCACCGACCAGCTCACCTTCTCGGGCAACCTCAGCTCCAAGGCGAAGGTCCCTACGTTCGAGGCGACCGGCAACCTGACCTCGGCTTCCGTGGTCGGCGATATCGTTGCGGGGCCGGCGATCACCATGACGGATGCGACCGGCGCGGCGGTGACGGGCAACCTCTCGTACGAGAAGATGACGGCGGATACCTGGCAGGTCACCTTCACCCCGACGGGTGGGCTCACGACCCCGGCGGCCGCCGCCGTGTTGGGTACCGTGACCTTTGACGCGGCCTCTGGAACCTATCATTCGAGCGCCTTGAACCCGCTCACCCTCACGCCTGCCAGCGGTGCGGAGCCCATGGAGTTTGCCTTCGACCCCACGAAGCTCACGCATACCGGTTCGGCCACCTCGACCTTCGACCCGGCGACCGTCGCCCAGAACGAGGTTCGCATCTCGGTCAAGATGTTCGATTCACTGGGCAACGAGCGCTCGGGCACCATGGTCTTCAGCCGTCAGTCGACCGCTGCCTGGACGGCGCGCTTCGAGCACAGCGGCGGCTTCTCGCAGCCCTCGCCCCTCTACCTCGATGGGAACATCACGTTCGATTCGCGGGGCGTTCTGGCATCGAACTCGCTTTCGTCGTTCGCCCTCAACCCGGACCTCGGTGCGAGCCCCATGTCCATTTCCTTGAACGTTGGCGCCATCGGCCAGACCACGGGCTTCACCTCGTTCGCGAGCGACGACACAGGCGTGCTCTCCGATCAGACGGGCTATGCCGCCGGTGAGCTCTCGGGGGTCGTCCTGGACTCGACGGGCATCGTGACGGGCACCTTCACCAACGGCCGGACTCGTACCCTGGCCCAGCTGGCGGTCGCCAACTTCACCAACCCGGCGGGTCTTTCCTCGAAGGGTGACAACGTCTACATCCAGAGCAACAACTCCGGCGAGGCCCAGATTGGCGTTGCGGGCTCCGGTGGACGTGGCTCGCTGCAGTCCGGCGCCTTGGAAGGCTCCAACGTCGACCTCGCTCAGACCTTCTCGGATCTGATCGTCGCGCAGCGCGGCTTCCAGTCGAACTCCCGGATCATCTCCTCCTCGGACGAGGTCCTCCAGGAGTTGATGAACCTCAAGCGCTAGTGATCGCAGTACGCGTTAAGCGCCTGCGGCTAGCTACAAGGTAGGTCCTCATGATCCCCCTCGATCCCAATCTGCGGGTCCCGGCTTCGGGCACCGTCGTCGCCCTCCCCACAGGGGGCGCGGAGCGGATCGAGGGGGATTTGCTTCGTGCCCTCGCCCAGGCAGGCAAGATCGAGGCGCGGGTCCTGCAGGTCCTCAACCAGACGGCGTTACTCGACTTCTTGCACCTCGGCTCGGCCAAGGTTCGCACCGAGGTGCCCTTGCGGGCCGGAGACGTCTTCACGGCCGTGGTCGAGCCCCGACCCGAAGGCAGCGCGGATCCGCTCAAGTTGCGGATCGCCGAGATTCGCCACGAGCCTGCCGCTCCGCTCAAAGCCGAGCGTCTCGGCGCGCAGCTCGAAGCCATGGGCTTGCCGGCGGATGCCAAGCATCAGGCCATGGCCCGGGCGCTCCTGCGCCACGCGGGAACGGTCAGCCGCGAGGCGATGACGCAGCTCAACGAGGCCTTGACGCGACTCGCGGTCAAGACCGAGCCTCCGAGCACTCCCGTGGATGCGGGGGCGTCACGCGTGGCGGCAGCGACTCAGGCCTCCGCTCAGGCGGCCCGCCTCCCGGTCCCCGTGAGGGTCCTCGAAGCGGCGGCGTTTCTGGTTTCGAAAGGGCTGCCGGTGACCGAGGAATCGGTGGACTGGGTGGCCGGTCGTCTCAACGCGTCGACGACCTCGGGGGAGCGGCTGGGGGCGATCGCCCGCAGCCTTCCCGACGCCGACATGCCCGCCGCGCAGGCCCTGAAGGCGCTCACGCTTCCGGACGGCGAGGCCCCTGAGACCGCTCAACACCTGGCCAAGCTCGCGCGGGAATTCACGGCCCCCGAGGCACGCCTTGCGCGTCTCTTGGGCTCGGAGCTGACGCTTCGCTCTACCGAAGCGCCCGCGGCGGACGCTGGCGCGCGCGCCGCGGATGCGGAACGGGCCGAAGGGCCTGCTCGCGCTGCGCAGACAAGCGTTCCTGAGGCCGCTCGACAAGCCCCTAGCACTCCGATAAGAGGATTTAGTGAGCCTATCGTGAAGATTCAGGAGGCGCTCACCGCGGTTTTGGAACGGACCGTCCGCGGGGGTGAGGGGGGAGAGCCGATTCGTGAGGCGCTTTCCGAGGTGCGTTTCGGGCAATTGGTGAACGCCGCTAGCTCGGATCCGCTTCACGCCAACTCCCGCTCCGAAGTGGCCATGCCGCTTTGGTGGAACGGGGGTTCCGGGGAGATCCGGGTCAAGTACCAGGCGCGCGACGGCAGCGGGCGCAAGGATGGGGAGCCCGACGAGACCCGGGTCGTGGTGACCCTCGATACGACTCACCTTCAACGCGTGAAGGTAGATTTACTTTTGGGGCAAAAGCAGCTAAACTGTCAGGTCTCCGTTGAGGACCTTGCAGTCGCTGACCTGCTTCGCAAGCGACTTCCAGAACTGCAACAGGCCCTCGAGGCAACGGGGTTGCGGGTGAACGCCCTGGGCATCAAGCATGTCTCGCCCCAGGCCCAAGCCGTGCCGATCGACGCGCTGCGTCAAGTGGACGTCTGGTTATGACGGAGAAGACGCCTAAGAAGGCGGTCGCGCTCTCCTACGACGAGGCCGTGGATGAGGCTCCGAAGGTCGTGGCCTCGGGATCCGGGCTCGTTGCTGAGCGGATCGTGAAGACGGCTCAGGAGGCGGGGGTCGCGATCCAGGAGAACCCGGGGCTGGTCTCGGCGCTGGCGGCGCTGGATCTGGGCGAGCAGATCCCCGCGGAGCTGTTTCCGGTGGTCGCAGAGGTGCTGGTCTGGGTCCGGCGCGTGGATGAGCAGCAAGGCCAGGGCAAGAAGGCCCGCGGCTCGAAAGGAAGTAAGCCGTGATCAAGGTGACCCGTCTCAATGGAACGGAGTTGGTGATCAACGCCGATCTGATCGAGACGATCGAGGAGCGTCCCGACACCATCGTGACCCTGACCAACGATCACCGCTTCGTGGTCAAGGAATCGGTCGACGAGCTTCTGGAGCGGATCGCGGCGTATCGCCGGCGCTGCCATCCCGGCGTGCGGAGCGTGATCGGAGACGGAAGGGACTAGCGCATGGAACTCGCAACTCTCATCGGATTGCTGGTGGGCTGGGGGGTCATGATCCTGGCCAACGCCCTGGAGGGCGGCCATATCTCGAGCCTCTGGCAGTACACGGCCTTCCTGATCGTCGTGGGCGGCACCATCGGAGCGACCTTCATCTCCTTTCCGTTGAAGGACGTCTTGAACCTCCCGAAGATCATCGCGCTGACCTTCCAGAAGAGCCCCTACGACGCGGCGGCCCTGATTCCCCAGCTCTCGAGCTACGCCGACAAGGCGCGACGGGAGGGCCTGCTGGCCCTGGAGTCCGAGATCGCGGGGACGGATGACGAGTTCCTGCGCAAGGGCCTGCAGATGGTGGCGGACGGGATCGACCCGCATACGGTCCGCGAGCTGATGGAGACCGAGTTGACCTTCATCGCGAGCCGGCATGCGGCGTCCTTCGGGATCCTCGAGGCGATGGGCGGTTACGCTCCGACCATGGGCATCATCGGGACGGTCATGGGGCTGATTCACGTGCTCGGCAACCTGAGCGAGCCGGCGAAGCTGGGTTCGGCGATCGCCGTGGCCTTCGTGGCCACGCTCTACGGCGTCTGGACCGCGAACCTCCTGTGGCTGCCGCTGGCGACCAAGCTCAAGCGGCGCTCCGAAGAAGAGATCCTGGCGCGCGAGATGATGGTGACGGGCATCCTGGCCATCCAGGCGGGTGAGAACCCTCAGATCGTCGAGGACAAGCTCAAGGGCTTCCTCGCGCCCAAGCTTCGCCCGGGCCTGAAGCCTGAAGAGGCGATCCGCTAGTCATGGCGGGCATGCGGCGGCGGGGGCGCCACGGAGGAGGCGGGCACAGCTCTTCGGAGCGGTGGCTGATCACCTATGCGGACCTCATCACGCTCTTGCTGGTCTTCTTCGTGATCATGTACGCGCTCTCGCAGGTGGACAAGGCGAAGTACGAGGAGCTCAAGAAGTCCTTGCAGACCTCCATCCGCTACGTGCCGATCGAGGGGGCGGGCAAGACCCCGCACGTGATCGGGGACGGCGGGGAGAACGACACGGTGGTCCCCATGCCCTTCTTGCAGGCGGAGCAGCTGGCGTTGACGCAGCTTTCGAAGGAGATTGGCGAGCTGGCCAAGGAGGAAGGCCTGGATCAGGAAATCACCACCCGGATGGAACAGCGCGGGTTGGTGGTCTCGATCTCGAACACGGCCTTCTTCGCGCCGGGGGAAGCGCAGCTGCGGCCCGAGATCGTGCCCGTCATGGATCGGGTGGCCCGCGTGCTCCAGCCGGATCCGCATTACCTCAGGATCGAGGGTCATACCGATGACACTCCGATCCGCACGTTTCGCTTTCCTTCCAACTGGGAACTGTCGGCGGTGCGCGCCACCACGCTCGTTCGGTTCCTGGTGGAGCGGCACTCGTTCCCGCCGTCTCGGTTATCGGCGGCGGGGTACGGGGAATACTATCCACGGGTTCGAAACACCAACGAAGCCAACCGCGCTCTCAATCGGAGGGTCGACATCGTGGTCCTCCGCTCGGCGTTGACCGGGCAGGAACCGCAGGGCGCAAACGCTTCGACGCATCAGGAGGCTCCCACATCCCATGGCCAATAATCAACCGGGCGGAAACGGCCTGAACATCAAGTTGGTCGTCTTGGCGGTCGTGATCGCCGTGATCTCGGGCGTCAGCTCGTTCGTCGCGATCCGCCTCGCCATGCCCCAGCAGATCATCGTGGAAAAGCATATCCAAGAGGTCGAGGGCAAGAAGGCCGAGACTCACGAACCCGAACTGGGGCCGGTTTATCCGGTCGGCGAGTTCATCGTCAACCTCTCCGATCCGGGCCGCCGCTACCTGAAGACCTCCGTGGTGCTCCAGATGGCCGCTCCGGGTGACGGCCACAAGTCCGACAAGGGCGGATCCGGCGGTCACGGCGGCGGCGACGATGCCACGGCGGCGATCAAGGCCGAGATGGCTCCCGTCGAGCCGCTTTACAAGGATGCCATCATCACGACCCTGGCGCGCCACACGGTGGCCGAGATCAACGCTCCCGGCGGTCGCACCTCCTTGAAGGAAGAGCTGAAGACGGTTCTCAATCAGCGGGTCCCCGGCAAAACGGTGATGGACGTCTACTTCACCGACTTCGTCATCCAGTAAGCGAGGTGGCCGTTGGCCGAGATCCTGTCCCAATCCGAAATTGACCTCTTGCTCGCCGCGCTCTCGAGCGGCGAGCTCGCCCCTGACAAGCCCGCCTCGTCGGGTGCGTCGCCGTTGTCGACGATGGCGGAGGACGAGGGCATCAAGCGGACCATCAAGGTCTACGACTTCAAGCGTCAGAACAAGTTCTCGAAGGATCATATCCGCACGCTCTCGATGATTCACGAGGCCTTCGCGCGGATCCTCAGCACCACCTTGTCGGGCCAGCTCCGGATGCTGGTCCAGGTGGAGGTGGTCTCGGTCGAGCAGTTGACCTTCGACGAGTACTCGCGCTCGCTGCCGTCGCCGACCATCCTCAACGTCTTCTCGATGGAGCCCCTGGTCGGCACGGCCCTCTTCGAGGTGAACATCGACCTGACCTCGGCCATCATCGACCGCATGCTCGGTGGCCCGGGGCGCGTCACGCGAATTCGGCGCGACCTCACCGACATCGAGCGCACGCTCATCTCGAGCGTCACCTTGCGGATCCTCGCGGCCCTGTCCGAGGCCTGGCAGAACGTCATCAACTTCTCGCCCAAGCTCGAGACCCTGGAGATGAACCCGCGCTTCATCCAGATCGTGCCGCCTTCGGATCCGATCGTGCTGATCACCTTCGAGGCGAAGTTCGGGGAGAACACGGGGCCGTTGTCCCTGTGCATCCCGTACATCATGCTCGAGCCGATCATGGGCAAGATTTCGGCCCAGGCGATGTTTGCCACCGCGCGGCAATCGCAGAGCGAATCGCATCGCATGGGCCTGAAGGACCGGGTGGTCGCCACCCAGGTTCCCGTCCAGGTGGTGCTCGGGGAAAGCGTCATCGCGGTGGAAGACGTGCTATCCTTGAGTGTTGGGGATGTGCTCACTCTGGACGCCGCGGTAGGGGACGATCTTGCTGTCCTGGTAGGCGAGCGTCGGAAGTTCTCGGGGCGGCCCGGGACGGTTAGAAACAAGCTGGCGATTCAGATCAGCGAAGTTCTGGATGACAAGGAAGGGGAGGAATGATGATCGAGCCGGGTGGCGCGTTGCCCCCTGAGATGGGGCAAGCCCTCGTCGATAGTGGGTCGGTTGCACTGACGGCCGGGGCCTCGACCCTGTCGATCCTGCTGAACAAGCAGGTGAGCATCACGCAACCGGAAGTATCGGTCCTCTCCGTGTCGGAGCTGGGGGGGCTCCTCAAGGATCCCTCGGTGGCCATCGAGGTGCCTTGCCGCTTCGGCAAGAGCTTCGAGGTCTTCTTCGTCCTGACCCAGGGCGATACCGCCATCATCACGGATCTGATGATGGGAGGCGAGGGCCAGCCCCCGTCGGCCGTCATCGATGATCTCCAGCTCTCGGCCATCTCCGAGGCCATCAACCAGATGATGGGCATGGCGGCCAACGCCATGAGCACCAACTACGGCAAGAAGTTCGAGATTTCGCCTCCCCAGGCCCAGGTGGTCGACCTTCCGGAAGATTTGACCCTCGCCGAGTCCTTCGAGGACGGCGTGGTCGTGGCGCTGACCTATCGGCTCGCGATCGAGGGGCTCGTCGATTCTTACCTGATCCAGTTGCTTTCGAACCCGGGCGCGGATGCTCTTGCTTCCCAGGTGATGGGTGGGGCTTCCGAGCCTCCCCAGCAAGCGGAGCGCAAGGTCCAGGCCGAGCCTCCGGCTCCGGCGCCCAACCAGCCCCAGAGCACGACCGCTCCGGCTCAGGCGGCGCCCGTGGCGGCGCCGGTGTCGCAGCCGGTTCCGGCTGCCGCCGCTGCTCCTGCCGCTCCGGCTCCGGTCAAGACGACGGCTCCGCAGCCGGCCGCTCAGACGGTGCAGTTCGCGCCGCTGGCTCCGGGCGCCGCTCCGGCGGCCCAGAGCGGTCTCGACCTCATCCTGGACGTGCCCTTGAAGGTGACCGTCGAGCTCGGGCGCACCCGGATGCAGATCCGCGACGTGCTGGAGCTCGGAAAGGGCTCTGTGGTTGAACTTGACAAACTCGCAGGCGAGCCAGTAGACTTGCTCGTCAACGGAAAATTGATTGCCCGCGGCGAGGTCGTCGTCATCGACGAGAACTTCGGAGTGCGGGTCACCGATATCGTCAGCCCTGCCGAGCGCTTCAGCTCGTTCCGTGCCTAAAGAGAGGAAGCCTTGACCAAGAACATTTTGGTGGTCGACGATGCGGCCTTCATGCGCCTCATGTTGAAGGACATCCTCACGCAGAACGGATTTTCGGTGGTGGCGGAGGCGGCCAACGGGGCGGATGCCGTCGATCTCTACAAGAAGATCAAGGTCAACCTCGTCACGATGGACATCACGATGCCGGACATGGACGGCATCACGGCCATCAAGAAGATCCGGGAGTTCGACCCGAACGCTCGGATCATCGTCTGCTCGGCGATGGGCCAGCAGGCCATGGTGCTGGAGGCCATTCAGTCGGGTGCCAAGGATTTCATCGTCAAGCCCTTTGACGCGGAGCGCGTCATCGACGCGGTTCATAAAGCGCTCAAGTAGCATGCGCGGGAGCCTGCTCCTCGTCGCGATGCTGGTCATGCTCGGAGCGATGCCGAGCTTTGCCCAATCCTCCGCAGAACCCTCGGTTCCTGAAGCCTCGGTCGCCGCATCCGGCGACATGTTCTTCCTGCCCGAGTACCAGGATCCCGCCACGGAGCGCCCGTCTTCGGCCGGGAACGCCCTGGGCTTCATGATCAAGTTCGCGGGCGTGATCGGCCTCATCTACGGCGTTCTCTGGGTCTATAAGCGCATGGGCGGGCCCGCCATGGCGGGAGCGGCAAGTGCGGCCGCAGCCTCCGGCCTGCGCGTTCGCGCCCTGGGCTCGACGCACTTGCGCGGCGCGCAGACCGTGCACCTGGTCTCGGTCGGAGACCGCGTCTGGGTGGTCGGCTCCAACGGCAAGGACATGCTCGTGCCCCTCGGAGAGCTCAGCCCCGAACAGGGCAAGGAAGCCTTCGAGGCGCATCTCGCGCAGGCCGAATCGGGTGGCGAGACCCACGAGGGCTTCGACGCCTTGGTGGATGCGACCCTGCGCCAGGTGATGATCCGCAAGAACGGAGGCAAGGCGTGAGGCCGGTACTCTGGGCGATCGCCCTCTTCCTCGTCGGCGCCGGCGCCGCTCACGCGCAGATCCAGGTCCCGCAGATCCCCCTGACCGACCGCCCTCAGGACGTCGCCGCGAGCCTCCAGATCCTCGCGCTGATGACGGTGCTGACCCTGGCACCGGCCATCCTCATGCTCATGACGAGCTTCACGCGCATCGTCATCGTGCTGGCCTTCGTCCGCCAGGCCATGGGAACCCAGTCGATGCCTCCCAATCAGGTGGTCATCGGTCTGGCCCTCTTCCTGACCTTTTTCGTCATGTCGCCGGTGATCGGAGAGATTAACCAGACGGCCTTGCAGCCCTACTCCCAGGGCGCCATCACCCAGCAAGTGGCTCTGGACCGGGCGCAGGAGCCCTTGCGCCAGTTCATGTTCAAGCAGACCCGCCAGAAGGATCTCGCCTTGTTCGTGTCCATGGCCAAGATGGAGCGCCCGCGCCGCCCCGCCGACATCCCCACCCATGTCCTGATCCCGGCCTTCATCATCTCCGAGCTGAAGACCGCCTTCCAGATCGGCTTCGTCATCTACCTGCCCTTCCTGGTCATCGATATGGTGGTGGCGAGTATCCTGATGTCGATGGGCATGATGATGTTGCCGCCCGTCATGATTTCCCTGCCGTTCAAGCTGATCCTCTTCGTCCTGGTGGACGGGTGGCACCTCTTGAGTCGCGCGTTGGTATCGAGTTTCCAGTGATATGAACGAGACCGTCTTCTTCGAACTTGCTCAGCGCGCCCTCGGCCTGATGGCCATGATCGGCGCTCCGGTCCTGGGTACCAGCCTCGTGGTGGGCCTCTCGATCTCGATCTTCCAGGCCGTCACGCAGATCAACGAGGCGACGCTGACCTTCATCCCCAAGATCGTGGCCACGGGCCTCGTGATCTTCCTGCTGGGCCCCTGGATGGTGGGCACGATGCTCGACTTCATGCGGGCGCTTCTCATCGACCTGCCCCGCTTCGCGCACTAGGCGGGCCCGTGGACCTGGCCGCCCTCCTCCGCCTCCCGCCCCAGGGCCTCGAGCTCTTTTTGCTACTGCTCACCCGCTTCTCGGGCATCTTCATGCTGGCTCCGGTCTTCGGCAACGCCGTTGTGCCCATCCGCTTCCGCGTTGGCCTGGCCGTCCTTACGGCGGCTTTGATCTACCCGTCCGCCGTGGCCTGGCCCGTGCCGGCCATGGAGGGCCCGCTGGACGTGGCCTTCGTGATGGCCGCCGAACTGGCCATCGGGGCGACCCTGGGCTTCGTGGCCAACTGCGTCTTCTATGGCATCCAGCTGGCCGGCCACATGATCGCTCTGCAGATGGGACTCGGCATGAGCATGATGTTCGATCCCAATACCCGCACCCAGACCACCGAGCTTGCCGTTCTCTTCGTCCTCCTCGCGACGGTCACCTTCCTCGCGCTGGATGGCCATCACTGGCTGCTTCTCGCGGTGTGGAAGTCCTTCCAAGCTGTGCCCCTGGGCGGATTTGCGCTCACGGGGGGTATAATGGAGCAAGTGGTGCTGGCGACCACCGGGCTCTTCGACGTGGCGTTGACCCTGATGCTGCCGGTACTCGGCGTGTTGATGCTGGCGGAGCTCGCCTTGGCCATCATGAGCCGGATCATGCCTCAGATGAACGTCTTCGTGGCGGGCTTTCCCGTCAAAATCGTTCTGGGGCTCGCGACGCTCGCCGCCACCCTCCCCTTGCTGGGAGGGTACATGCGATTCGTAATCGACCGGCTGGGGCCCGGCTTGACCGGGTTCTTCCGGTGAGGAGGTAAGGGGTGGCGGATCCCTCAAAAACCGAGAAACCCACACCCAAGCGCATCTCGGACGCCCGCAAGAAGGGCAACGTCGCGAAGAGCCAGGACATCAACAATGCCGCGGTTCTCTTGACCGCGAGCGTTCTCCTCTACTTTTCCTGGCCTCCCATCGCAAAGCTGCTCTCCACCATGATGATCGAGCGCTTCAGCAACCTGCCGCTTCAGGATTTCACCATCGATCTGATCGTCTACCTCGCGGCTCAGACCGTGCAGGCCATGGCCCTCGTGGTGGCGCCCATCATGCTTTCCCTGCTGGTGGTCGGCGTCGTCGCCAACTATGCCCAGGTGGGCAACCTCTTGACCTTCGAGGTCCTCAAGCCGAAGCCCGAGAAGATCAACCCCGTGAACGGCCTGAAGCGCCTTTTCTCGATGCGCTCGACCATCGAGGCCCTCAAGGGCTTGCTCAAGATCGCGATCGTCGGGTGGATCTGTTACGCCGTGATCAGCGATCGCTACGTGGAGCTGGCCACCGCTTACGGGACGGGCCTCCTGGGCCTGGGGACGCTGATCGGCTCGACCGCCTGGATGATTGCCTGGCGCGTCATGTTCGCCTTGATCGTCCTGGGGCTTCTGGACTTCGCTTATCAGCGCTACGAATGGGAAAAGAACCTCAAGATGACCAAGCAGGAGGTCAAGGACGAGCATAAGCAGGCCGAAGGCTCTCCCGAGGTCAAGGGCGAGATCAAGAAGCGGCAGCGCAAGATGGCGCAGCAGCGCATGATGGCCGAGGTTCCCAAGGCCTCGGTGGTCATCACCAACCCCACCCACTTCGCCGTGGCCGTCAAGTACGAGCGCGAGACCATGGAAGTGCCGGTGGTCCTGGCCAAGGGGACGGATCTCGTCGCCAAGCGAATTCGGGAAGTCGCCCAAGAGGCGGGTGTGCCCATGATCGAGAACAAGCCGATTGCTCAGGCACTCTATAAGCAAGTCGAAGTGGGGGATGAGATTCCTCCCGAACTCTACGCGGCGGTCGCCGAGATCCTGGTGGCGGTCCAGCGCGCGAATCGAAAGGTGGGGGCGTAAGCCGTGGCCGTCACAACCGTTCCTCAGAAGGAATCACCGCTAAACCGCCTTCTAAAACAGAGCGACATGGTCCTCGCCGTCATGATGGTGGCGGTGGTGCTGATGCTCATCATCCCCATCCCGGCGGCCCTCCTGGACGTGCTCCTGGTCCTCAACATCTCGGGCTCGCTCCTGATGCTGCTGATCGCCATGTACGTCCTCGAGCCGGTGGAGTTCAACACCTTCCCCTCGCTGCTGCTGATCCTGACGCTCTTCCGATTGTCCCTCAACGTCTCGACCACCCGCCTCATCCTCAGCGAGGGCGACGCGGGTCACGTGGTCGCGGCCTTCGGCAACTTCGTGGTGCAGGGAAATTACATCGTCGGCGTGATCATCTTCCTGATCCTGGTGATCATCCAGTTCATGGTCATCACCAACGGCTCGGGACGCATCTCCGAGGTCGCCGCCCGCTTCACCCTGGACGCCATGCCCGGTAAGCAGATGGCCATCGACGCCGACCTCAACTCTGGGCTGATCAACGAGGAAGAGGCCAAGGAGCGCCGCAAGAAGATCCAGCGCGAGTCGGATTTCTACGGCACCATGGACGGTGCCTCGAAGTTCGTGAAGGGCGACGCCGTGGCGGGCCTGATCATCACGGCCATCAACATCGTCGCGGGCATCCTGATCGGAGTCTTCCAGCGCGGCATCGAAATCGGCCAAGCCCTTCAGACCTACACGCTCTTGACCGTCGGCGACGGCTTGGTCTCGTCGATTCCCGCCCTCTTGATCTCGACCGGCACGGGCATCATGGTCAGCCGCGCCGCCTCGGAGGCCTCCCTCGGGTCGGCCATTTCCAAGCAGGTCGTGGCCAACCCCAAGCCCCTGATGATCTCCGCCGCCATGCTGGTGGGCCTCGCCGTGGTGCCGGGACTTCCGACGGTTCCCTTCATGATCGTGGGCCTCGGCCTCGGGGGGATGGCCTTCATCCTCCAACGCACGCAGAAGGAAGCCGCCGTCAAGGCCGAAGCGGCGGCCCAGGCGGCCACGGGCACTCCCGAGACCACTCCCAAGGGTCCCGAGAACGTCATGAACCTCTTGAAGGTCGACCCCATGGAGCTCGAGATCGGCTACCGCCTGATCCCCTTGGTGGACGCCGCGCAGGGAGGAGACCTCCTGGATCGCGTGACCATGATCCGTCGCCAGACCGCCCTCAAGCTCGGCCTGGTCCTGCCGCCGATCCGCGTTCGCGACAACCTCCAGTTGAAGCCCAAGGAGTACCGGATCAACCTGCGAGGGGTCGAGATCTCGCGCGGCGAGGTGCATATCGACCACTACATGGCCATGAACGTCGGATTGGCCATCGAGGAGATCGATGGAATCCCCACCACCGAGCCGGTCTTCGGCCTGCCGGCGGTCTGGATCACCGAGGACAAGAAGGAACGCGCGGAGATTGCGGGCTACACCGTCTTCGATGCCTCCTCGGTCATCGCCACGCACCTCACCGAGGTGATCAAGGCGCATGCCTCCGATATCCTGACCCGCCAGGACACGCAGACGCTCTTGGACAACCTCAAGGAGGAATCGCCGGCGGTGGTCAACGAGCTGGTGCCCGACCTCTTGGGCATTGGCGACGTGCAGCGCGTCCTGCAGAACCTCCTGGCCGAGCGGGTTTCGATTCGCGACCTGCTGCCGGTCATGGAGGCGCTGGCGACCCATGCGCGCCTGACCAAGGATCACGATACCCTGACCGAGCATGCCCGCCAGGCCCTGGCGCGCTCCATCTGCAAGTCGGTGCTCGCGCCCGACGGGTCCTTGCCGGTCATCACGCTGGATCCCAACCTCGAGAACGCCCTCGGCAACGCCATTCAGCACACCGAACAAGGGGCCTTCGTCTCGCTGGAGCCGGGCGCTGCGGGCCGCCTGGTGCGTAACTCCGCCGAGGTCGTGGAGCGCTTGATGGCGCAGGGGCATCAGCCCGTGGTGCTCTGCTCGTCCAAGGTGCGTCTGGTCTTTAGGCGCCTCATCGAGCGCAAGCTACCCAACTTGACGGTGATGGCCTACAATGAGGTCATTCCACCGTCTCTGGACGTGCGCTCTCTGGGCGTGATCACGCTCTAACCATGGGGGGAAGTGGTCGTGACGCCTGAACTCAATCCGGGGCAGATTGTCGACATCCTCGTGGGTGGGGGCGATCGCCCGCATCGCCTCTCGACCCGGATCCTCGAGGTCGGCCCCCGAGGCTTCGCCGTCTTTCGTCCCATGGAAGACGGCGCGCCCATCTCGATAGGGGAGCGCCTCCAGCTCACCTTCCCGCGGGGAAACGCCATCTGGACCCTCGATTGCGAGGTTCAGGCCACCATCTCGATGCGCGTCGACCTCGCCTTCCCCGAGCCCGAGCATGTCCAGCGGGTCCAGCGGCGCGAGCACCTGCGGGTGGCGATGACCATGCCCATGGACTACCAGCTCTCGCGTGACGGCCGTTTCACCCGCGAGCGCCAGGGCCTCTTGCAGGACCTTTCGGGGGGAGGCTGCCTGCTCCTGCTCAGCGAGGAGGTCCAGGCGGGATCCGTGATCCGCGTCCACCTCTCCATGGAGGAGTACGGCCGCATGGAGATCATGGGCCGGATCGTGAGGGTGACGCCCGCGGAGCGCCGCCAAGGAGGACGCTGGCACGTGGCCATCGAGTTCTATCCCATCGCCGCGCGGGACCGCGACGCCTTGGTGAAGTTCGTCTTCAACAAGCACCGCGAAGAGGTCATCCGCTTGAAGCAACGGGTGCGCTGATTTGCTCGACGATTTCTTGATTTTTAAGCGGCAAATCGCGCCCTGGGTGAAGGTGGACCTGGACCAGTACAAACCGCGACAGATGGAGCGGCGGATTCGGGCCATGATGACGCGCGCCAAGGTCGATACCCTCGAGGCCTACTACGAGATCCTCAAGGCGGACCCCAAGCGCCTCCAGGAGTTCATCGACGGCTTGACCATCAACGTCTCGGAGTTCTTCCGCAATCCCGAGAAATTCGACGAACTCGAGCGGGAGGTGCTTCCCGAGCTCTTCTCGCGCTTCGATCGCCTGCGCATCTGGAGTGCCGGCTGCTCGTCGGGCGCCGAGCTCGCCTCGGTCGCGATCGTGCTCGACCGCCTCAAGGCCCTCGACCGGGTGGAGCTGCTTGGCACGGACATCGACCGCGGCATCCTGGAACGGGCGAGCAAGGGCCTCTACTATCCCTACGAGCTCAAGAACCTCTCAGCGGCCGATCTCGAGCAGTACTTCACGCCGGTTGAGGGTCAAGGTATCGAGACGGGAAGCGCTCGGCTTCGCCCCGAGCTCTTGCGTCGCCTTGATTACCGGCCTCAGAACCTCCTGGAGGATCCGCCGCTATCGGCGTGTCATCTGATTCTTTGTCGAAACGTCGTCATCTACTTCACCCAGGAAAGCAAGGACAAGCTGTATCGCGATTTCTTCCAGGCGCTCGTTCCCGGGGGGATCCTCTTCATCGGTGGGACCGAGCGGATCCTCGACTACCGCGACATGGGCTTCTTGCAGCCGCGCCCCTTCTTCTACTTCAAACCGGGAGGATCAGCCTTGAGCGGAGGACACGCATGAACCCGATCGATCCTTCTCCCTACCTGAGCCTCTTTATCGAGGAAGCCCGGGAGAACTTGGCGGCGCTCAACGAGAAGATTCTCCTGCTCGAGGCCGGAGATCATCCGCGCGCCGTGCTCGACGATATCTTCAGAGCCGCCCACACGGTCAAAGGCATGTCGGCCACCATGGGCTTCCAGGGCATCGCCGAGCTGACCCATGCCATGGAAGGCGTGCTCGACGCCCTGAGGGCCGAGCAGATCCATCTGGACGTCGACGTGATCGACCTGCTCTTCGCCTGTGTCGACGCCCTGACGACCTCGCTGGAATCGGTGGCGCAAGGGGGCCCCGATACGGTGGACCCGGCATTGATCGCGCGCGTCGCGGGGCTTCCCACCGAGGAGCATGCGAGCGCTGAGGTCCCATCGGGCCTGGCCCTGCCCGAGCTCGACTCCTTCGAGCGCACGGTCCTCGCCGAGGCCAATGCCAAGGGCTTCACTGCCTACTGGGTGAAGATCCGCTTGCAGGAAGGCTGCCTCCTGAAGGGGGTCCGCGCCTACATGGTCCTCACCTCCCTGGAGCAGGGCGGCGAGATCATCAAGGCCGTGCCGTCGGTTCCCGAACTCGAGGAAGAGCGCTTCGAGCAGGATTTCGCCCTCTTGGTCGTCAGTCAGGAAAGCGGAGAAAAGCTCAAGGAGCGCGTACTCGACGTCTCGGAGATCGAGGAGGTCCTCGTCAGCGCGGTGACGGAGCTTGCCGCCGAAGCACCCGAACTCGCCGCTCCTCCCACGGAGCTTCAGGCGCCCGTTCCACAGGCGATTCCCGAAGCGCCGGCCGAGCCCGCCGTGGAGCCGCCCGTGCAGGCCTCCAAGGCCCCTCGCGCGCCACTGGCCAAGCCCAGTGAGCCGGAGGCCAAGCCTGCCGAGAACGCGGCCGCCAAGGCCAACCAGACGGTCCGTGTGCCCACCGATCGCCTGGACCGCTTGGTCAACCTGGTGGGAGAGCTCGTCATCGACCGGAACCGCCTGGTGGAGAACGGCGGAAAGGTCCCTGAGCTCTCGGAAACCATCCGGCACATCGGCTCGGTCATCTCCGAGCTTCAGAACGTCGCCATGAAGCTGCGCATGACCCCGGTCGAACGGGTCTTCAACCGCTTCCCGCGCATGATCCGGGATCTCTCCCGTGAACTCGGCAAGGACGTCCATTTGCAAATCGAGGGCCAGGATACCGAGCTAGACCGCCTGGTGATCGACGAGATCGGCGAACCCCTGGTCCACCTCCTGCGTAACGCGATCGATCATGGCATCGAGGATGCCGCCGAGCGCGCGGCCTCCGGCAAGCCCTCGACCGCCACGGTTCGCCTCTCGGCCCGCCACGAGGGCAACCACGTCATCATCGAGGTCTCCGACGACGGACGGGGTATCGACGCCGAACGCGTCATCGCCTCGGCCATCTCCAAGGGCGTGATTACCGAGGAGGAGGGCTCGCGTCTCAGCGACAAGCAAGCCTACGATCTACTCTTCGCCCCGGGATTCTCCACCCGCGAGACCGCCAACGCCATCTCGGGACGCGGCGTGGGCATGGATGCCGTGAAGAGCAAGGTCGTGAGCCTCGGGGGCGCCGTCGAGGTCGACTCGGTGCTGGGCTCCGGTTCGACCATGACCGTCATGCTCCCGCTGACGCTGGCCATCATCCAGGCGATGCTGGTCGAGGTGGGGGAAACCATCCTCGCCTTGCCGCTTTCCTTCATCGACGAGGCCCTGGATCTCGCCGAGCTTTCCGTGCAGCGCGTCCAGGACTCGGAGATGGTCGTCCTGCGCGGACAATCGCTCTCCTTGATCCGCTTGGATCAAGCGCTGGGGCTGCCTCCGGCCCCTTCGACGGCAGAAGAAGCCGTCGTCGTGGTGCGGATCGGGAGTAAAAAAGCCGGGTTGGTGGTAGATAAATTGCAAGGACAACAAGAAGTGGTCATCAAACCCATTAGCCGGCTCGTGGGTAAACTGGACCACCTGAGTGGGGCTGCGATTCTCGGGGATGGGCGATTGGCGCTGATCCTCGACGCGGCCACGCTGGTTTAGGAGGTCACATGGACATTACCGCCCTCAGTACCTTGCAGCTCGACGCGCTTCGCGAAGCTGGCAACATCGGGGCAGGTCATGCGGCCACTGCGCTCTCGAAGCTCTTGCGCCAACGCATCCTGATGGCCGTGCCCAAGGCCTCCGTTCTGCCCCTGAGCGACGTCAACGTCATGGTCGGCGGTCCGGACACGCTCGTCTGGGCGATCTATCTCCAGATCGAAGGCCAGGTCAACGGCCACATGCTCTTCCTGCTTCCCTACGACCATGCCACCTTGCTGGTGGACCTGGTCATGGGCTACCCGCTCGGCAAGACGCCCGAGATCGACGAGATGGGGACCTCCATCCTGGGGGAAGTGGGCAACGTCCTCACGGCGAGCTACCTGGTCGCCCTCAGCGGCCTCACCAAGCTCGATATGCAGGTCTCCGTGCCCCATCTGGCCTCGGACATGGTCGGAGCCGTCCTGGACGCCGTGGTGGCCGAATTGGCCGTCGCCTCCGACCGGGTGCTGGCCCTCGAAACCGAGTTCTCGGCCGAGAACGGAGGCCCGCTCAAGGGCTTCATGTTCATGCTGCCGACGCCGGATTCCCTCGAAACCCTCCTTCAGGGCATGGGGATGATGGGACGGTGACGACGGGTACGCTCGCGCATGTGGGGATGTCCGAGATCGCGATTTCGGAATCCGCCCAGACGTCCTTCGTCATTCCGGGGCTCGGATCTTGCATCGCGCTGGTCATCTACGAGCCGCGGCGCCGCTTGGCGGGCATGGCGCATGTCCTCTTGCCTGACAGCTCTCAAGCCGGAACGAACGAGGCTCCCGGCAAGTTCGCCGACACGGCCGTACCTCATCTGATCCAGGCCCTAATCGCCCGTGGAGCCTCGCGCTCGGCGCTGGTCGCCAAGATGGCGGGCGGAGCCCAGATGTTCAAGGCGGGCCCGAGCTTGAGCGTCGGCGAGCGCAACATCGAGGCCGTCACGCGGGCGCTCGCGCAGCATCAGATTTCGCTTCTCGCGTCCGACGTCGGAGGCACCCAGGGCCGCTCCATCCGCTACGAGGTCGCGAGCGAGCGCTTCGTCATCCGCCGTCGCCTGGGACCCGAGGTGGTGCTCGAATGAACGGACGCAGCTGGGCGCTGGTTCTGTCGGTCCTCTGCGGCTTTGCGACGGCCTTCATCGCCCTCTTCGCCGACCTCTCGGAAGGAGCGTTCCTGGTCCGCGTCAGCATCGGCCTCCTGGTCGGCGCCGTGGTGGGCCTGGGCTTCGACGCCTTGCTCACGACCGCGGGTTCCCGCCCGCCGCAGCCCGCAAAGGGCCGCATGGTCGACTTCACGCTCAACGAGGCGACTCCCGCCGACGAGTTCGTGCCCACCGACATGACGAAGGCCGCGCGGGTGATCCAGCAGATGGTGCGCGACGAGTAACGTCGCTTCCTTCGGGTGCCGCGGTCGCGATAGTTGCACGCAAGCGGGTACAATAGGGCCATGGCTGTCAACGAACTCTGGCAAAAGTTCAAAACCACCCAGGATGCCGCCGCACGTGAGCAGCTAATCCTGAACTATGCGCCGCTAGTCCGCTACGTGGTCGGGCGCATGGCGGTCACCTTGCCGGCGACCGTCGACCAGGAGGATCTCTACGGCTACGGGGTGATCGGGCTGATCCATGCGATCGAGCGCTTCAGCCTCGAGCGGGGGGTGAAGTTCGAGACCTTCGCCATCACGCGGATTCGCGGGGCAATCATCGACGAGCTTCGCTCGCAGGACTGGGTGCCCCGCTCGGTGCGCTCCCGGGCGCGCGAGCTGTCGACGGCGATCGCCCAGCTCGAAGCCCAGTTGTCACGGGCTCCTTCAGAGGAGGAGATTGCCGAGGCCATGGGCCTCACCTTGATGGAGCTGCACGCCGTCCAAGGCGAAGCCACCTCGCCCTTCCTCTCGCTCGACGAGCTGGTCCAGGTGGGAGACGACGGCCATAGCGTCACCTGGCTGGATGCCCAGGTGGACGACAAGCCGGGACCGTCCGCGCAGCTGGAGGAAACGGAGTTCGTCGATCAGATGGCCAAGGCCATCGACGCCTTGCCGGAGCGCGAGCGCCTCTTGCTCTCGCTTTACTACCACGAAGGCCTGACCCTCAAGGAGATCGGGGCCATCATGGGAGTGTCGGAGTCGCGGGTTTGTCAGCTACACACCCAGGCGGCCCTGCGCCTGCGCACCCAGTTGAATCGCTACCTCGGAGTGGAAGACGGCGGTAAGAAACCCCGCAATCGATCGAAGATGGCATCTCATGGCTCTTGATACGTTCCAGATTCTGACCTTCTACCTGGGAGCCGAGGAGTACGGCCTCCCACTCGTCCAGGCCCGGGAGATCCTCGGCCTGGTGCCCATCACCCCCCTGCCGAAGGCCTCGAAGCACGTCGTGGGCCTGATCAACCTGCGTGGCGAGATCCTTCCGGTCTTCGACCTGCGCCGTCTCTTCAAGCTGCAAAGCAAGGCCATGCAGGGTGAGCAGGACTGCATCCTGGTGGCGGAGACCGAGGGCGAGCCCTTTGGCCTCAAGGTCGACGGCGTGCATCAGGTCCTGACCCTTTCCACGGATCGGATCGATCCTCCTTCCGATACCCTCAAGGAGCGTTCGACGGCCATCTCGGGCCTGGCCAAGGTGGGAAGCCGCCTGGTCATCCTCCTGGATTGCGCGAGCCTCTTCACCGAGGACGACCTCCCCGAGCTGGGGGAATTCGCCGAAGCGGGCCGCTCCAAGCGCGAGGCGTAAGGGCGTGATCGCCGCGTTCACCCTCTGGCTGCCCGCCCCCGAGCGCGGCCTGAAGGCCTCCGACCTCGAAACGACCCTTGCTGAGCAGCTTGGCGGAAAACCGCTCCGCTGGGCCATCACCGCCTGCGAAGACGGCCGCTTTCTGGTGGAAGGGGCCGTGATCCGGTGAGGCCGTTCATCGCCATCCAGATCGTGCCGACCGGCATCGGCTGCGAGGTGGGGGGCTTCGCGGGGGACGCCACCCCGGCCACCAACCTCCTGGCCTCCGCATGCGATCTCTTGCTCACGCATCCCAATGCCGTGAACGCGGCCGTCATGTACCGGGCTCGCCCCAACGTCCTCTATGTCGAAGGCCATGCGCTCGATCGCTTTGCCATGGGGTCCTGGGCCCTGCGTCCCGTGCGCTCCAATCGGATCGTCATGGTGATCGACCGGGCGGTGGCCGACGATTCGCAAGCCATGATCCGGATCTCCAACGCCGCCAACGCGGCGCGGACCGTGGCGGGAGTCGACCTGATCGGCTGGGTGGCGACCGAAGAAGCCCTCGCCTTGCGTTTGACGGGGGGTGAGTTCGGATCGACCCACGGGGAGATCGCCAACCCCGAGGTTCTGCTGGAGACGGCGCGAAAGGCCGTTTCGCTGGGGGGCGAGGCGATCGCCCTCGTGGCGCGCATGCCCGAGGTCCCCGACGACCTTGCCGAGGCCTATTCCGAGGGCACGGGGCCCGATCCGATCGGAGGCCTGGAAGCGGTTCTGTCCCACCTGGTGGTCGATGCCCTCATGGTGCCTTGCGCCCATGCGCCCTACGAGCCGTTCGAAGAGGAAGGCGTCGTCGATCCACGGGTTGCCGCCGAGACCATCGGCTTGACCTTCTTGCCCTGCATCCTGGAGGGCCTTGCCGGCGCCCCGCGTTACGTGCCCGCTGCCGAGGCCCGCCAGGGAGATCTGACGATCGACCAGGTGGATGCCGTGGTGGCTCCCGAGGAGGCCTGCGGAGGGATTCCGATGCTGGTGGCCGCGGAGCGGGGGCTTCCCCTGATCGCGGTAAAGTCGGGAGTCTCGGCTGGTCGGGTGACGCCCGAGCAGCTCGGGATTCCGGCGCTTTCGGCTTCCAATTACCTCGAGGCTGCGGGCCTGCTCTTGGCGCTCAAGGAGGGCCTGAGCCCCGCCATGGTGACTCGCCCCGTTCCCCCGCTTCGTTCCTTTTAGCGCGGCTTCCTAGACAAGAAGAAGGCCCCCGAAACCGGGGGCCTTCTTGCTGTCTGGATGAGGTTAGTTGGTCTGACCGGCTTGCTGCAACCGCGAGGGGGCGAACTTCTGGATGCGGTTGTTGTTGGTGTCCGAGACGTAGATGTAGCCGTCCTTGTCGATGGCGATCGAGTGGGGCGAGTTGAACTTGCCGTTCGCCTGGCCCATCGCTCCGAACTCCGAGAGGAAGGAACCGTCGTGGTTGAAGCGCTGAATCCGGTTGTTGCCGCGGTCGACCACGTAGATTTCGCCGTTGCGGTTGTCGATGGCCAGGTCGGTGGGGTCCGAGAAGTGGCCACCGGCGCGGCTGGTGCTGGTGTAACCGAAGTACATCACCAGGCGACCGTAGGCGTCGTACTTCTGGATGACCTTGCCGGCTCCGGCGTTGGCGTCGATGACGTAGACGTTGTCGTTGCCGTCGACCGCGATGCCGCGCAGGCCGTTCGAGAACTGGTTCTCCAGCTTGAGCTGGGTGTTGTTGGGGTTGAGCGCGGGGTTGGCACGGTCCTGGGCGAAGAACTTCACCTGGTTGTTGCCGGCCGAGGAGACTCCGAAGAGGCCGGTCCGCAGCACCGCGATGTCGTAGGGCTTGCTGATGCCGGCGAACTCGTTGGAGTTGGCGGCAGCGGGAACGAACTTGCCGTTGAGGTCGTACTGGCGGATGGGGTCCGACTTCTTGCCGGGATCCGAGATGAAGAGGTTGCCGCCCTTGTCGACCGCGATGCCCTGGGGATCGTCGAGGTCGTTGATCCAGAGGTTGCCGCCGAACTTCTTGACGAGGCCGCCGTTGAAGTTGAAGGAGCGGACGCCCCAGACGCGGATCCAGGGGAGGTTGATGGTGGTGTTCACGGGATAGGACTCGTAGGTCATCACGTGAAGGGTGCCGTTGGTATCGTCGATGGTGAGGCCGCGGGGACGGTTGAGGTTGCCGAAGCTCATCACGAACGAGTTGGGGACCGCATCCATCTGGTGGGCGATCTTGATCTCGGGCGAGGTCACGGTGGTGCCGGCGAGGACGTCAACGACCACGTCGCCGAAGGAGGCGAGGTAGGTGTAGCCCTGCTTGTAGAGGGAAAGCTTGACCTTGTTGGCGGGGACCTGGTTCAGGGTGAAGTCGCCCGAGCCATTGGAGCGGGTCGAGCGGGCGGGGACGACGCCCAGCACCGAGACTTCGACGTCGGGAACACCGAGGCCGGTCCGCGAGTCGACCACGCGACCCACGATGGTGCCCGTGGCGAGCGTGGGGGTCTGGGTGTAACCGCTGCCACCGGTGCCGCCCTGGTAGGGATCGGGGCTGGTGTAGGGCCTGCCGCAGCCGGCAAGGAAGGATGCGGCCAGCGCTAACGCAACGATTCCGAACGTGCGACGTGCTTTCACCTTGATCACCTTTCCTTTCCGAACCGAGCTTTTCACTAGGTGTTAATCCCTTGGCTTAGTTAGATTATCGGGGGCTCGGGAGCGGATCTTGCGTCCCTGGACTTAAGTCTGGCTTAAGAGATCAGGATCCTTAGGTAAAGCCTTTTTCTGTCCGGGCGGTTCGGGGTGGGGCGCCACGAAAAAAGGTCCCAGCCTGAGCTGGGACCTCGGAAAGACCGGATTTAGGTGAGGCTGGCTTCCTTGCCGGCCATCGCGGCGCCGTTGGCACCCCCGTAGGCGGGTTGGAGCCAGTGCGCGTACTGGGGCAGATCGCCGCGCACGGCGGCGAAGTACAATTCGCGCAGCTTGGTGGTGATAGGCCCCATCTTGCCGGTGCCGATCACGCGATGATCCGCCTCGTTGACCCAGGCGATCTGGGCGCCGGTGCCGCAGAGGAAGATCTCGTCGGCGATGTAGATCTCGGAGCGATCGATGGCGCGGACCTTGGTGTCGAGGCCGAGCTCCTTGTGGGCGAGCTCGATGATCGAGGAGCGGGTGATGCCCTCGAGGATGTCCTCATTCTCGCCGGGGGTGATCATGACGCCGTCACGCACCATGAAGAAGTTCTCGGCCGAGCCTTCGCAGACATGCCCCTGATCGTTCAGGAAGATGGCCTCGTCGAAGCCGTTGAGGTTGGCCTCGGTCTTGGCCAAGGCCGAGTTGACGTACGCGCCGACGATCTTGGCGCGGGCCGGGATCTGGTTGTCGTTGATCCGGCGCCAGGAGGAGACTCCGACCTTGAGGGGCCGATCGATGTCGACGTACGTGCCCATGGGGATCACGTAGATGCAGAGTTCGTCGGTGAGGTTATGAAGCTTGACGCCCATCACGTGATCGGCCTTGTAGAGCGTCGGCCGCAGGTAGATGTCCTGGCGGTAGCCGCAGCGGCGGATCAACTCCATGGTGATCGCGCAGAGCTCTTCGACCGAGTGCGGGAGCTTGGCATGCAAGATCTTGGCGGAGCGTTCCAAACGGCGGAAATGCGCCTCCAGGTGAAGGACGTAGAGTTCTTCCTTCTCGTCGTTCCAGTAGGCGCGGATGCCTTCGAAGCATCCGGTTCCGTAGTTGAAAGCGTGGGTGAGAATATTTAGATTGGCTTCTTCGAGCGGGACGATGTCCCCCTGGAAGTAGGCGAGCTGTTGCGCCATCATCGCTACCTTTCTCTCCGGCGCTGCGGTCAGCGCCGTGGGTCACACCGTTGGGACCAGCCCAGGTGGGGGCTTTCGGCGATCCAAGATGCTCGGGAGCTAGGTTGGTCGCCCCGATACACCTATTATAATCGATCGTTCGCTTTCCGTCAGTTGCTTTCGTCTAGCAAGCTCAGCGGTAGTTCAAGTGAGCGCTGGGGCGCCGCCAGCCCGAGGTGGCGGTAGGCCTGGGACGTAACGGTGCGGCCGCGCGGAGTTCGGCGCCAAAGACCGGCCTGGAGCAAGTAAGGCTCGACCACGTCCTCGAGGGTGGTGACGTCCTCGGAAAGCGCGGTGGCGAGGGTTTCGATGCCGACCGGGCCACCGTCGAACTGCGTGATCACCAATTCGAGCAAGCGCCGATCGGTCGGATCGAGGCCGAGGGCGTCGATGTGAAGTTGTCCGAGCGCTTCTTCGGCCACCGCGGCCGTCACTTCCCCGTTGGCGCGTACCTGCGCGAAGTCGCGAACTCGCTTGAGCAGCCGGTTTGCGATGCGGGGGGTGCCGCGGGAGCGCTTGGCGATCGCCTCGGCCCCCTCGTCGCTGAGATCCACCTTGAGGATCCCCGCCGCGCGGATGAGGATGCTCGCCAATTCATGGGGCCGGTAGAACTCCAGGCGCTGGATCAGCCCGAAGCGATCCCGAAGGGGCGCCGAGAGCGAGCCCGCCCGCGTGGTGGCGCCGACCAGCGTGAAGCGCTTCAAGGGAAGGCGCTTGATCCGGGCGGTCTGTCCCTTGCCGATGGTGATGTCCAGCGAATAGTCCTCCATGGCGGGGTAGAGGATCTCCTCGGCGAGCCGGTTGAGGCGGTGAATCTCGTCGATGAAGAGGATGTCGCCCGGCTTGAGGGCGACGAGCAAGCCTGCCAGATCGCGCGGCCGCTCCAGGGCGGGCGCCGAGGTGATCCGCAGCTGCGAGCCCATTTCATGGGCGAGAATTCCCGCGAGCGTGGTCTTGCCCAGTCCCGGCGGCCCATAGAAGAGAATGTGATCGAGGGGCTCCTGGCGGTGCCGGGCGGCCTCGATGGCGATCTTCAGGCCGTCCTTGAGCGCCTCTTGACCCGTGTAATCCTCGAGGGATTGCGGGCGGAGGCTGGCTTCGAGCATGGATTCCACCGGACGCTGGGCCGGAGAGAGCATCTCCCGAGGCTCGGGGGTGGAGGGAACGATGGCCAAGGGGCATCTCCTCTGAAACAGGGCGGATCTCCAGCCTCATTGTACCATCCGGACGCCGCGGGGTCGAACGACTGTTCCATTCCGCCTCCTCAAGGGCGTTCCTCCGGAGGGTAAGCCCGCTCGCCTGCTCGGGTATATAGGACGGGACATTCGACGAGAGGGAGTGAGACATGGCGCGCGAGCGGTTCACGGTGATCGAGGGCAAGGGCACGGTAGAAGGGGAGCTGGAGGTTCTCAAGGATGACGCGGAGGCGCTCCGCTACGTCGAGTCCTTGATCCAGAACGTCACTCCGGGCATGGAGGTCCTGCGTCACGCCGAAGCGCTTTTGGGTCAGGCCAGCGTCAGCGGCATGCTGCCGGAATGCTCCGAGGAAGTCGAGCGCATGGTCTCGGCCCTCGCCAACGACGATCGCCTGCGCTTCGATACCAATGCGGCCCTTCATCAGTTCGACCAGCTGAAGCAGCTCGCCGAGTCCGCCTATCGCCGGAAGGGCGCGCCTCCGGGGCTGCCCCCCGGAGACATGGCCCGCCTTCGCCGTTTGGGAGGGTTGGTGGCGCAGGTGCCTCGTACCCTGGCGCCGCGCTTGCCGATTCCCATGATCTTCGCCGAAAGCGAGCCGCGGGCCCATGGCGAGGAAGTGGGCACGATCGACCCCGCCCTGCGCAACCCCGAGAACGTCTTCGATCTCTTGCCGCTCGCTCCGGTGGCCGTCGAGTTCGGCATCGACGTCGTGACCCTGGTCGAACCGTCCGCCGGCGGCTACCTCATGGATCAGGTGGTCCAGATGCGGGTCGACCTGGCGCTCGAGACGGGCTTCGTCCTTCCGGGCGTGCAGTTCCGCGATAACCTGAACCTGGGAGCCGGCGAGTACCGGATCCTGGTCCGCGGCGTGCCCGTGGCGGGCGGTCACCTGGCCATCGGCTACGTGCTCGCCCTCGATCCGCCTCCGGCGCTGGCTCAGGACGAGCGGGCCCTGCCGGCGGTCGAGCCCCTGAGCGGGCAAGCTGCCGTCTGGCTTCCCGAAGACATGGCCCCTCAGGCCGCGGCCATGGGCTCCTTGCTCCTGCTGCCGCAGTCGGTCATTCTTCATCATCTGAGAGCGGTCGCCAAGGGCCATGCGCATCAGATCCTCAGCTACGACGAGGTCGACCTGCTCCTCGAGAAGGTGGCGCTTCGCGCACCCGCCGTGGTTCGGCTGGCCCGGGAGTCCTACGATCTCAGCGAGATTCACGCCGTCCTGGCCGAGCTCCTGCGCCAGGGGCAATCGATCCGCGACCTGCCGAACGTGCTCCAGCGCATGTGCTACCGGCGCCGGGTCGCCGAGGAGCCGACACAGATCGTCGGCGAGCTGGGGCTTTAAGTCAAAAAGGGGGGCTCGCACAGGCGAGCCCCCCTTTTTGCTGCGTGCTAGACCTCGCTGAGGCGCTCGATGGCCGAGCGGATGGCGTCCTCGATGGAGGTGCCGGGTGTGAGGCGGGCGAGGGCGGCGCTGATCTCGTCGGGGTCGTAGCCGAGGGAGAGCAGGGCCAGTTCGGCCTCTTGAAGCTCGGAGCTGAGGCTCGAGGTGGGCAGGATGGAGGGGGCGCCGAGGGCTTCGCGGAAGGCCGTGCGCTTGGCGGTGAGTTTTTCTTTGAGTTCGAGGATGAGGCGCTCGGCGGTCTTCTTGCCGATGCCGGGAGCCTTGGCGAGCCGCTTGGCGTCGGCGGTGGCGATGGCGGTGACGATGTCCGAGGCGCTCATGCCCGAGAGGATGCCAAGCGCGGTCTTGGTGCCGACTCCCGAAACGGAGGTGAGCATGAGGAAGAGTTCGCGTTCCTCCAGGGACGGGAAGCCGTAGAGCAGCATGGCGTCCTCGCGGTGGGCGAGGTAGGTGTAAAGCGTGACGCTTTGGCCTTCGGGGGGAAGGTCGCGCAGCTGGCGAGCGGAGAGGAAGACCTGATAGCCGACGCCCTGGACGTCGACGATGGCGTAGTCGTTGCCGAGGTGGGCGAGCGTGCCCTTCAGGGAGATGATCACGGGGCGAGCTCCATGGAGAGGTCGTCCTCGACGTCGTCTTCGGGAGCTCCGCCGCCTTGGAGGAACTGGACGTGGGTGAGGGCGAAGGCAAGGGCGTCGGCGGCGTCGTCGGGCTTGGGGATGGTGGGGAGGTCGAGCATGTCGCGGACCATCTCTTGGATCTCGAGCTTTTGGGCGCGGCCGTAGCCCGTGATGGTCTGCTTGACTTGCATGGGGGTGTACTCGGCGAGCTTGCAGCCCGCCTGGTGCGCCGCCAAGGTCAGGACGCCGCGGGCCTGGGCCACGGTGATGACGTTGGTGACGTTGCGGAAGGCGAAGAGCTTTTCGATGATGACGACGCCGGGCTTGTAGAGGGTGAGCAGTTCGCGGGCATCGTCGTAGATGATGCGCAGGCGCTCGGCCATGGGCAGTTTGGGGGGAGTTTTGATGACTCCGAAGGCGACCATGGTGGAATGGTAATCCCCGTCGACGTCGATGACGCCGTAGCCGACGGTGGCGGTTCCTGGGTCGATGCCGAGCAAGCGCATAGGCTCATGATAGGCGCCCCAGGGGGGCTTGGCAAGCTGGAAAGAGGGGGAGCTTGACCAAGGTTAAGCACTTTGTTACGATGGATGCAAAGTTTTTCCCCTGCTCCCCGGCCCGTCGCGGGCCCCAGAATCGAGACCCCAGCAGGGATCGATGGGCCGATGAACGGTCGGGTCGAGCGCCGGCACCGTCCCCCCCTTTTGACAAGTGGTCGTTCCTGGAGGGTTCCCCCCCTCTCCGGCCCTTGCTCGCAGCGACACATAGGAAGTCTTTGTGAAAAGAGAAATCGTATTCAGCGAGGCTGACGACCTGGCCGTCGTCTTCGAAAACGGTCGCGCCGTCGAGTTCGTGATGCGTCAAGGCGACCAGCTGGTCGGCGACATCATCCTCGGGCGAGTCGAATCGGTCGTCCCCGCAATCGAAGCCGCATTCGTCAACATTGGTCACGACAAGAACGGATTCATCCATCTGGCTGACCTGCCGCAGATGCAAGGTCCCAAGCGCAAGAGCAAGACGCCCAGCGTCAAGCCCGGCGAGAAGCTCGTCGTCCAAATCGCCAAGGCACCGACCGGTACCAAGGGAGCCCGCCTGACAGGGCGCCTTTCGATTCCCGGTCGGTTTTTGGTTTTCGTGCCCCATGACAACCGGGTCTGCTTGTCGCGGATGATTACCGACGGCAAGGAGCGCGACCGGCTTCGGGCGATCGCCTCCGAGCTCAAGGACCCCGGCCACGGCTTGATCGTTCGCACCGAGGCCGCCGGCGCCTCCGAGGCCGAGCTCAAGCGCGACATCCAGGAACTTCTCGAGCGCTGGACGGACATCCTTCACCAGGCTCAGATGAGCCAGCCCCCGGCCCTCCTTTACCGCGACCAGGACCTCCTGACCCGCGTGCTCCGCGATCGCCTCACGGCCGATACCGAGCGCGTGGTCTTCGACAACGAGGCCGCTTACCAGCGCGCCAAGGGTATCCTCCAGAGCTGGATGCCCGAGATGGTCCGCAACCTCCAGGTCTACCGCGGCCGCACTCCCCTGCTCCAGCAGTACCGGGTGCCCCAGGAGTTCGAGAACGCCCTCAAGCCTTCCGTGCGCCTCCCCTCGGGCGGCTCGATCGTCATCGAGGCCACCGAGGCCCTCACGGTCATCGACGTCAACTCAGGCAAGCTCACCTCCAGCAAGTCCCTCAACGAGACCGTGCTGCGCACCAACCTCGAGGCCGCCGTCGAGATCGCCCGCCAGATTCGCCTCCGCGACATCGGCGGCATCGTGATCGTCGACTTCATCTCGATGGACTACGCCGCCGACCGCCAGAAGGTGATCGCGCACTTCAACGAGGCCTTGGCCCCGGACAAGTCGCGCCCGCAGATCACCTCGGCCTTCTCGGAGCATGGCCTCCTGGAGCTGTCGCGCCGCCGTCAGGGCCAGAGCATCCTGGAGCAGCTCACCCATCGCTGCCCCGAGTGCCAGGGCCTCGGCCGCGTCCGCAACGAGGTCGCACCCTTCGAAATCCGCATGCCGCTTCCCGAGCTTCCGGCGGAGACCCCCGAGGAGCAGCCCGAGATTCTCGTCGAGGAGCTCGTCGAAGAGCCCGTCATCGAGCGCCTGGGCCTCGAAGAGCCCGGTGCCACGACCACCGAGGAAGGCGAGGAGCGCCGCGGTCGTCGCCGTCGTCGCCGTCGTCGTCGGGGCCGCGGTCCCGGTGAGGAAGGCCCGGAAACCGGCCTGATCGAGGAAGGCACCACGACCACCGAGGAGAACTTCGAGGAGGAAGGCCTGATGCTCGAGCCCTTCGAACTCGAGGAAGCCCCCGAAGTGGCCCCGGCTCAGGAAGCTCCCGTCCGCGAGCGCTTCGCCCGCGAGGGTCGCCGCGAGCGTCGTGAGCGCCCGATGCGCGAGCGTCCGGCCCGCGAAGAGCTCCCCGTTCGCGAGGAGCAGCCGCCCGTCGACGAGTTCGCCATGCTCGAGGAGCTCGAAGAGCTTCCCGTCGCTGAGCCCGTGGCCCGCGAAGGCCGCGAGGAGCGCGGCGAGCGCCAGCGTCATCGTCGCCGTGAGCGTCCGATGCGCGAGCGCCCGGCCCGCGAAGAAGCCCCCAGCCGGGCTGTCGAAACCGCTCCGGCTCCTCGGGAGGAAGCTCCGGCACCTGTGGCTCCGGCTGCGGTTGCGCCGGCCCCGGCTGTGCCGGTCGTCGCGGAAGCCGCCCCGGTGGCCGAGGCCGCTCCCACGGTTCGCCGTCGGGAAGGCCGCACCCGCGTTCCCCAGCGTCCCCGGGCTCGCCTCGTCGAGGTGGCTCCCGGCCTGCTGGTCGCCGCGGACGAGGCTGCCGAGCTCGAGCCGACCGTGACGCCCGCCGAGGCGGAGAACGCTCCGACCGCGCTGATGCCGACCGTCGAGACCATGGAGGCCGAAGTGGCCGAAGCCCTCGAAGCGGCCGAGGCTGCCGTGGCTGAGCCCGAAGCGACGGAAGTCGCCGACGTCGAGCCTGCGGCTGCCGAAGCGGCGGCCGAGGAAGAGGCCCCTGCGGCGCCGGCACGTCGCCGGACCACCCGGACCTCCACTCGGACCCGGAGCACGGCCGCCAAGTCGTCGGCCAAGGCTCCCACCAAGGCCGAGGCGGCCAAGGCTGAAGCAGCCAAGGCTGAAGCGGCCAAGGCTGAAGCCCCTGCCGAGCCGGAGCCGGTGGAAGCCACCGAGCCTGCGGCCACCGAGGAGGAAGCGCCCGCGCGGCCGACCCGTCGCCGGACCACCCGGACCTCCACCCGGACGCGCAAGACGTCCGTCACCGAGTAAGACCTGTCGCGGGGCCCTTCGGGGCCCCGCGGCTTTTATGAGAGCAGTCCCATGGCAGAACCCCTCGAAGACGATTCCCCGCAAACCCTCACCGTGCCCGCCGACGCCAAGGGCGATCGCCTGGACCAGTTCCTGAGCGCCCAGCTCGACGGGGTCTCGCGCTCGCGCCTCCAGGACCTCATCGCGCAAGGCCTGGTCCTGGTGAACGGCAAGACCACCAAGCCCGGCCTGAAGCTTCGCGGCGGGGAAAGCCTCGTCGTCACGATTCCCCCTCCCGAGGAGATGAGCCTCGAACCCGAGGCCATTCCCCTGGACGTGGTCTACGAGGACTCGGACCTGCTGGTGGTGAACAAGCCCCAGGGCATGGCCACGCATCCGGCGCCGGGAACCCTCTCGGGAACCCTCGTGAACGCGCTTTTGGCCCATTGCCAGGACCTCTCGGGCATCGGCGGGGTGACCCGCCCCGGAATCGTCCATCGCCTCGACAAGGACACGTCGGGCCTGATCGTGATTGCCAAGAACGACCTCGCGCACCAGGGCCTGTCGGCGCAGATCGCGGCGAAGACGGCCACGCGCCAGTACCTGGCCGTGATCATGGGGACGCTTTCCACCCCTGAGGGCAAGATCGATGCCGCCATCGGAAGGCATCCGACCCAGCGCATCAAGATGGCGATCGTCGAGGGCGGGCGCCATGCGGTGACCCGCTGGCGGGTACTCGAGGAGTATCGCGTCTCGGGACGGGCGTCGGCGAGCCTGGTCGAGCTCACGCTCGAAACCGGCCGCACCCATCAGATCCGGGTGCATCTGGCGCATCTCAACCGCCCAATCGTCGGAGATCCGGTTTACGCGCCGCCGTCACCCTTCCCGGTGAAGTTGGCGGGCCAGGCCTTGCATGCCTTCCGCTTGTCCTTCGATCACCCTCGGGACGGGCGTCGCATGACCTTCGAAGCCGCGCCTCCCGAGACTTTTCAGAAACTCCTCAATTACTTGCGCCAGGGCTAGTGTCGGGCAGGAGGACTTTCCTCCTCGCGCTCGTCGAGCCAGAGCCCCATCTGAATGATGTCGATCCACTGGCCGTCGATGCGCATCTCGCGCTGGAGGCGGCCTTCTTCGACGAAGCCGCGGCCTTGGTAGAGGGCGATCGCCCGTTCGTTGACGTGCTGGACCTCGAGGCCGATCTTGCGGGTGATGCCGTTCTCGCGGGCCCAGCTGATCATGGTGTCGAGAAGCAGGCCTCCGAGGCCACGATGCCAGTGGGACTTGCGAATGCTCATCCCGAAGCGCCCGGTGTGCTGCATGCGCTTCCAGCGCCAGCCCGTGTACGTGAGCGTGCCGACGAGCGCGCCGTCTTGCTCGACGAGCAGGAAGAGGGAGTTCGGGGCTTCCTCGTAGCGCCGGATGAGCGTTCGCTCATCGTCGAGGCTCACGTTGGACTCGCCGGGTTCTCGGCTGAGAAAGGACGATTCGCGATCGCAGGCGGCGATATGACGCAAGACGGCGTCGGCATCCGCTTCCTGAGCCGTGCGCAGGCGAACGGGGCTGCCCAGGCGATCCTGGAGGTCGAGCGGGGGGATCCATGCCATGGAGGCATTATCCCAGAAACTCCGTCCCCCCGCTTCTCCGCAAAACGGCTGATGGAATTCGGCGGGATGTCGACTGGGCCGGATCCCGATCCCTGTTAGGGTGAGGGGGACGCTCAGTTCCGGTTCGAGCGGCCCGCCAGGCGTTGTGGCGTCAGGGTTGCGAGGGTTATGCGCGGTCGGGATGGGGCAGCATCCGCACGTTCGGGAGATCGGGAAGGAGGGACGATGCGCGTGAAGCATGTCTTGCCGTTGGCCGTCGTGCTGGCCTTGGGCACGGGAGGAGCGGGATGGGCGCAAGGCGCCCCCCAGGGAGCCCCTCAGGGAGCTTCCAGCGCCCCAGCGCTTTCCACTAAGGAGATCCAGGCCCTGCAGCGCGAAGGCTCGATCGCCGCCAACCTCGAGGGGGCCTACGAATCGGCCATCCTCGCGCATTCCGCTGCGGTCCAGGGCCATGACCAGACCGCGTTGAACCAGGTCTTCGACGCCCGAACGCGGATCATGGCCGTGAAGAACCTCAAGATCGCCGATCCGGATCTGGAGCGCGCGCTCAACGATCTGGTCAACCTGACAACCCTGGCGCAGCGCCGCTTGAGCACCCGCTCACCGGCGGCGAACGACGCGCTCAAGGAGCTGGTCGTTCGCTTCAGCCAGACCATGGTCTCCTTGCCGCAGCTGGGCGGCGGAGGCGGTGGAGGCAAGGCCGCTCCGCTATTGACCCAGAAACTCGCGCCTGAGCTGGTCAGCGACGCCTACCGCTCGCTGGCGAACGCCCAGATCGACCTGATTCAAGGCAATTCGCGCATGGCGTCGATATGGCTGGACGAGGCCCAAAGCCAGTTGCAACTCGCCCGACAGGCCCCCGGCAACGAGCGCATCCAGGACCTGGTCGGAGCCGTGGGACCCGCCATTCAGGTGGCCCAGATGCAAGTCAGCCAGAACTCCCCCGAAGCCCTCGCCTCGACCGGTCGCGCCATCGAGCAAATCGCCAACCGGCTGCCGACGCGCTAACTTATCCGAAACCTCCACGCGGGGCCCTTAGACGGGGCCCCGTGCGCCATGGAAGCCCGTCATTTCTCCCTCTCGCCAATCTTTAACCAAAGCTTAAGCGTCCGGTAAACAATTTACAGCCTCTTAACGCCTACAACCCTCTCAAGCAAGGGAGGCCCACCCCCCCGAGCCTACCAACTGGTCGTCACCCCTGAGAGGAGGCTCCCCATGGCATCGATTAACTCCGTTTCGTCCGCTTACCGTCCGCAGGCGCCGAGCATGGTCAAGCCCGTGACCGCGACGACCCAGGTGAAATCGGTCGCGGCTGGGGGATCGGTTTCCGCCAACGGCAACCTCCAAGACAACCTCAACAGCCTCTCGTCGATCGGCCGACTCGGCAACGCGGCTCATGTCGCCATCAAGGGCGGCGCCGAAGGCCTCAGCAGCGGCCAGGGCCTGCTCAATTCCTTGAAGGGCTTCGACCTCTCGGGCGCCTTCAGCTCGGCCAAGGCCCTCGGTCAGACCGCGCTCGGCTGGGGCACCAAGTCCGCCGGCATCCAAGGAGCGATGTCGCTGGTCGTGAACGGCTACCGCGCCTTCACCAAGAAGATTTCCGTCGCCGAGGCCGGTAGCCGCGTCGTCGGAGACACCGCTTCCGGTTTCGTCGGAGGCGTGGCGGGCACCGCCGCCGCCGCCATCGGCACCGCTGCCCTGGGCATGATCGGCCTCTCGGGCGGTCTCTTGACCCTCGGTGGTGCGGCAGTCGGTATGGCCGGCTTCTTCCTCGGCGAGAAGTTCTTCAAGGAGACCGACCTCTACAAGAACCTCAAGAGCAAGGTCAAGTCGGTTCTCGACTACGGCTTCAAGCCCCTGGGAGCGTAAGCGCAGCCGATAAACGGCGGGCTCTCAAAACCCAGACTGATACGACGGAAGGCCTCGCGAAAGCGGGGCCTTCAGCGTGAGCGCCAGGGCGTCCAGGCCGTCAGGAAGCCTCCCAGGGCGTAGCCGCGCTCGAGGGCTCCGAGGATCCGGCTCTCGGAAGCCATCAGCTCCGGATCGGGCTCTGGCACGTCCTCGGCGAGCGCCTTCAGCCCCTCGCGAATTCCCGCTTGCAAGGCCGCAAGCCATGCCTGACGTTCCGCGTCGTCCCGCGAGATCTCGGCCCAGGCCTGGCCGACGCCGTAGCCGAGGGAGGAGGCGAAGACCCGGAGCATGATGCCCTCGTCGTAGCAGGTCAGGAGCGTCAGGTGCGCGAGCGGCAAGAGCGCCCGTTCGCCCCGGAGGCCTCCCTGGGCGCAGCCCGTGACGAAGCCCCGGATCCAGGCACGGTGAGCGTGTTTTCGCTCCTTGCAGCGATCGTCGGCTTCGAGCTCGTCCTGGACGCCGCGCAAGAGGTCCTCGACGAGCGGAGCCAGATGTTGCCAGTCGAGCGGCATCTTGGCGACGTGATCGCGGACGGCGGCGTCCAAGCCTCGCGCCTGGGGGGAGGCGGCGAGGCGTTGTTTCAGGGTGTCGCGGAGGGCGTGGGAACTCGGCATGCGGGGCCTCCGAGCGGGTGCGGTGGGCGCGCGACGCCTACTGGCGGTAGGCCTTGGATTTGAAGTAGTCCTGGACGCCTGCAAGAATGGCCTCCGCGGCCTTTTGCTGGTAGGCGGGGCTCTTGAGCAGCTTCTCCTCGGTGGGGTTGGTGAGGTAGCCGATCTCGACCAGGCATGCGGGCATCTTATTGTACTTCACGACCACGAAGTTGTTGCGGCGCACGCCGCGGTCGGGTCGGCCGAGCTTGGTGACCAGCTGCCGGTGGACGGCACGGGCCAGGGGCAGGGACTGCGGGGTGAAGTAGTAGGTCTCGATCCCGTTGATCTTGGGGTTGGAGATGGCGTTGGTATGGATCGAGATGAAGACGTCCGAGTCGAAGTCGTCACCCATGGCCACGCGGGGCCGTAGCTGGATCTGCATGTCGTCCGTGCGGGTCATCTGGACCTCCATGCCGGAGTCGCGCATGAGCTTTTGCAGCTTGAGGGCGAGCGAGAGGGTGATGTCTTTTTCTTCGGTGCCATGCGAGCCGATGCCGCCGGGATCCTCGCCGCCGTGGCCGGGGTCGAGGGTGATGCGCTTGCGGTCGATCTGGCGATCGAGCGCCGCGTCGACGGCTTGCGGCACGGCGGGCGTGGGGGTGGCTTCGACCGGCTTGGGGGTCGGGCTGGGAGCCGCGGCCACCGGGGGGCCGGCGGGAATCGGAGTGCCGGGAGGCGCCATCGCGATCACGACCGAGCGCTGAGTGGGGGTGGAGCGTACGGCGAAGCCCACGTCCTGGTCGAGCTCGACCACGACGCGTAGGGAATTGTCAGGCTGGGGCGTGGAGCGGACTCGGGCGATCAGGCCGTTGTCCACGTAGAGCGAGTCACGCGGGAGGTCCACCGAGCCTCCGACGATGTCGAAGACCAGGCGATCGCGGCGCGCGGGGCCGACCATGCGATAAGTGACTGTGCCGTTGGCGGTGAGGGTGAGCTGCCAGCCCTTGCCGACGCGCTTGAGGCTCAGGCCGGATTCGCCGTCCTCGATGGGCGCCGGGGCGTAGGTGGCGGCCTTCGGGGCCGCTTCCTTGGCTTGGATCAAGGCCCAGCGATCGGGCTGCGTTTCGTCCTTCCATGCGACGTCGCGGCCAGGTGAGTCGATGATCAGGCGGACGGATTTGCCCTGCTGCAAGAGGCGCGCTTGGCGGATGCCCAGCTTTGGAGCGGTGATCGTGCGTTTGGTCAGCTTGGGAGAGATCGTCAGGCCGGGGAAGTCGTAGTGGGTGCGGCCGGTCTTTTCGAGTTGGGTCTTCTTGACCGAGACGATCTGGCGGGTAGTGCGCAGGACCAGGCGATCGCCCTCTACGGCGAAGCCGATCACCTGAGCGGGCCCGGTGGCGGCGGCCTTGGGGGCCGGAGCGTCCTTGGCGGCGTCGCGCGGAGAGACCCGTGTCCCCTCGGGTGCGCCCGGGGCCTTGGGCCCAGGGGCCGCGGGAGCCTTGGCCGAGAGGCTTCGCTTGCCGTCGAGGTGGAAGGCCAGGCGGTAGTTCTCGTCGGTGATCTTGAGGAGGTCGTGCGGGAAGGAAGCCGCTTCGTTCAGGTCGAAGACCATGCGGACGGTGCCCATGTTCCACTGGGAGACCCGGACGCCGGAGATGGGCGAGTTGGGGATGGCGGGAAGCTTGACGGTGGCGCCGCGGTAGCGGGCGTTCGGGAAGTCCACCACCCAGCGGTGGGGGCCCGAGAGATTGAACGAGCGGGGGGTGAGCGGGCCATCGGCGAAGACGACGAGACGCTGGCTCGCCTCGTCGTAGCCGACCAGGCGAATGAGGGTGCTGGCGGCCCATGCCGGCTGATGGCCCATGCTGGCGAGGACCAAGACGAGCACCATGAGCCCGATCGTGACGCGTTTCATCTCGCCATCCTTCTCTTGGAGCCGCTGACGACTGAACTCACCGTCTTACCCCGCTAAGGCGCGGGGTAAACGGCTTCCGCCGCGGAGGCCTCCGGGGTGAGCGAGCGAGTCGTCGGCGACGCGCTCTGGGGCAACTTGCCTTGGGGCAACTCGCCTGCGACGTTGATCGCCGCGGGGCGCATGGACGTTGCGACTTCGCGGCCTTGCTGCTTCAGGCTGACCTGGCGGATGCCGTCGAATTCCGTGAGGGTCAAGGCAAAGGCCCTGAGCGCCTGGGCGCTGGGCGCGGGCTGGTCCATCGGCCAATCTATCTGGGCCACGCCCATGGCGACGCCTCCCCAGCCGATGCCGGGGTTGACCGGCACCGAGGGACCCAGGATTCCCGTCAATTCGCTCGGAGGACCGGCGATCAGCAGCTGGAAGCTGCCCTCGATCGGCTGCGTGCGGTAAGCGGGAGGCAGCGGCCGGCGCAGGGGCACCAGGTAGCGGCCGTCGGCCGTCGTGTAGTAGAGGGTGACCATTAGGCCTTCGCCGGCGCCATCCAGGTAAAGGTTCTCCACCCCGGGATCGGTCGGAGAGAGCGGAGCGCTGAGATCCAGGTGCTGGCTCTCGTACGGAGCGCCGTCGCGGTTGCGAAGCTGCAAGCGCACCTCCCGGACCGACCCTAGCGACGCCGCCGTCTTGGCCACGGCTCCCGCCAAGAGACGCTCGGCCCCGGAGCCCATGGTAGTGGGGACCTGAAGGGTGATGTTAGCCTGTCCGTTGGAAATCCTTTGGACCTCCGCGACGGTCCCCGGAGGAAGCGTCGCCTGCAAGCCCACAGGAGCGTCCGTCAGCTCGTTCAAGAGCGCGCTCAGGGCCTTGCCGTCGTCGCGTGGCAGCGCCCGCGCTTCCGACACCGGAATCAGGTACATCGCCTGGGGATCGGTGTAGTAAAGCGTGAAATTCCGCGTTTCGTTCCGGGTCGACCAGAACCAGGTCCCGGCGGCGAGGCCTGCGATCAGCAGCAACGCCGCGATCAGGAAAGCGAGACGAGCTTTTTTGCGCGATTGATTCCTCATGCCCTCACCCTAGCGCAAAGGTCACTGCCTGAGCAGTGACCTCCGCACGTCGTATAGTGCCTGCGGCTTTTGTGAAAGGCATGGCGTCGGCGGCTAGACCGCCGAGAGCTCTTCCGAGAGCGATTCGGCCAGATCGTAGTTGGCCGCCACGCGCTGGACGTCGTCGAGATCGTCAAGCCGCTCCATCATCCGGAGCACCTTGCGCGCCAGATCGGGATCCGTGATTTCCTGGAGGTTCGACGGGACGTCGGCGACCTCGGAGGATCCCAGGGCAAAGCCCGCCGCCAGGATCGCCTCCTGGACCTTCTCGAGATCCGCGGGCTCGGTCAGGATCTCGAACGCGTCCCCGTGGGAGATCACGTCGAGCGCGCCGGCCTCGAGGGCGACCATCATCAGCTCGTCCTCGCTGACACTGCCCTCTTCGTCCGGCACCAGGATCTGGCCCCGCTCGTCGAACATCCAGCCGACACAGCCGGTTTCGCCGAGGTTGCCCCCGAACTTGGTGAAGACCGCCCGCAAGTCTCCCGCGGTGCGGTTGCGGTTATCGGTGAGGGCGCGGATCAGGACCGCCACGCCGCCGGGACCGTAGCCCTCGTAGCGCAGCTCCTCGAGGCCGTCGCCCCCGTCGGCGCCCGCCCCCTTGGCGATCGCCCGCTTGATGTTGTCGTTGGGCACCCCCGCGGCTTTGGCTCGCTCGATGGCTTGCCGCAACCGGAAGTTCCCCTCCGGGTGCGGGCCTCCATGGCGCGCCGCCACGATGATCTCACGGCTCATCTTGGTGAAGACCGCTCCGCGCTGCGCGTCGACCTTCGCCTTCGTCCGCTTGATGTTCGCCCATTTAGAATGGCCTGCGATGAGTCATCCCTCCCTTGGTTCTGCCCGCTCCTCCTTCTTTAATATGGGGGGGAGCAGGCGCTGGAATTTTCTTTCAGTATAACATTCGGTCATTTATCCCGAAAAGGCCGCCATTCTTGAGGTTTCACCTCCGGCTTCCCCCCTGGGGACGGGCCTTGGCAAATTTTTTTTGCCGAAAAGACCCTTGACCCCTTGCTTTTTCAAGCAGGGGTTCCTATAATCCTCTCAAAGTTCATTAAACTTTGTTGCGCTTCACACTCGGATCCAGTCAGGGTCCCACACGAGGAGGATCTCATGAACAAAGAGGAACTGATCAAGGCCATCTCCACCAAGGCCAAGGTTTCGCAGAAGGAGGCCGGTGAGTGCCTCAACGCGACCATCGAGGCCATCAGCCAGGCGCTCGCCCGGGGCCACAAGGTGACCCTCGTTGGCTTTGGCACCTTCCAGGTCCGCCAGCGCGCCGCCCGTGAGGGCCGTAACCCCCGCACCGGCGCCGTCCTGAAGATCCCCGCCAAGAAGTCCCCGGTGTGGACCGCCGGTAAGAACCTCAAGGAGCGGATCGAGGGCAAGCGCAAGCAGCTCGCCGGCTCTGGCCGCGGCCGCTAAGCCCCGACTCAGCCCCCGGAGGCCCAGCAAACGCTGGGCCTCCGGGGGTTTTTTGGGGGATTGGGGCTTCATATCTGAAAACAATTCGCGAGCATGAATGTTACGCTATTTGACGAGGGTCGCTTCCTGGAGCACCTTCTCGCGAAGATGGGCGGGGAGTTCCTGGTAATGCGAGAAGCTGCTTTCCAGGCTGCCTTGCCCCCGGCTGAAGCTTTGCAAGCTGCGGACGAAGGAGGCGAGTTCGGCCAAGGGCATCTTGGCATGGATCGTATTTCCCTCGAGGCTCTCGACATGCGCTCGCCGGAGGTTCAACTCGCCCATGGCATCCCCCAGCCGCTCTTCCGGAAGCGTGACGCTAAGATCCAGGATCGGTTCGAGCAAGAGGGGCTTGGCCTCCATGAAGATCTTCTTCATGGCCAGGTGAGCGGCCGTCTTGAAGGCCATTTCCGAGGAGTCCACCGAGTGGAACGACCCGTCGTAAAGCGTGACCTTCACGTCCACGATCGGGAAGCCCGCGAGGATCCCTTGCTCGAGCATCTCGCGCACGCCTTTTTCAACGGCCGGGATGAACGACCGCGGGACCGCTCCTCCCACTACCGCGTCGACGAACTCGAAGCCCGAGCCGCGCGGCAGCGGTTCGATGGAGAGCCAGACGTCACCGTACTGCCCGCGCCCGCCGGTTTGCTTCTTGTGCTTACCCTGTCCCTTGGCCGTTCCGGCCACGGTCTCGCGGTACGGGATCTGGGGCTCGGAGGTCTTCACGTCGAGGTTGTAGCGGTTCAACAAGCGCGAAAGGACGAGTTCCAGGTGAAGCTGCCCCTGTCCCGAAAGCACGGTTCGATGGCTCCGAGGCTCGACCGAAACCTTGAGGGCGGGATCCTCCTCCTTGAGCTTGGCGAGGCTGATGGCCAGCTTGGCCTCGTCGCCCTTCGCCTGCGGGGAGATCGCCAACGAGAAGATCGCCTGAGGCAGCTCGGGCACCGGAAAAACCAGGTTCCTCGCGGCATGCGAGCCCGCGAGCAAGGTATCTCCGGTTTGCACCTCCTTGAGCTTCGCCACCGCCCCGATATCCCCGGCGATCAGCCGGTCCACGGGGATGGGCTTCTTGCCCACGAGCTTGTAAAGCCGCCCCATGCGCTCTTCCGAGCCGCGATTCGGGACGCGGACATGGTCGTCCGGGCCGATCGACCCCGACCGGACCCGGAAAAGCGAGATCTTCCCGAGGTACGGATCCTGCATGGTCTTGAAGACGATTGCCGAGAACGGCCCTTCGCGCGTCGGCGCGAGGCGCTCCTCGCGCTCGCGATCCGCGTCGCGGACGAGGAAAGGCGCATGCTCGCTGGGAGCGGGAAGCAGGTCCACGATGCTGTCCAGCAAGGTCCGAATCGCCATGTTGGCCTTGGCCGACCCGCAAAGCACCGGCAAGAGCTTGCCGTCGCGAAGATCCTTGCGCAAGGCCGCGTTGACCTCGGTATCCGAAAGCTCCTCGCCGCCCAGGTAGCGCTCGAGTAGCGCGTCGTCGAGTTCGGCGATCGCCTCGAGAAGTTGCGTCCGGTACCGGCTCACCGCATCTTGAAGCTCCTCGGGAACCGCTTCCGAGACCTCCGTGACCTTCCCGCTCTCCGGGGCGAAGTACCAGGTCCGCATCCCGACCAGATCCACGTCCCCCGTGAACCCCGATCCGTTCCCGACCGGAAGCTCCAGGGGCACGGCGTGGATATCCAGCCGCTCGCGGATCTGCGCCAGGATCGCGTCGTAGGGAAGCACGGTCTCCGCGTCCACCCCGTTGATGAAGGCCATGACCGGAAGCCCCGCCTCGCGCGCCAGGTCGTAGAGCTTGCGCGTATTGGCGTCCACGCCCTTGGCCGCGTCCACCACCAGGAGGGCGGCATCGGCCGCCAGCAAGGCCATGCGGGTCTCGGCGCCAAAGTCCGTGAGGCCTGGCGTGTCGATCAGGTGAATCACGTGATCGCGCCAAAGGCCCGTCCCCAGCGCGGCCATCACCGAGATGCCCCGCAGGATCGCTTCCGAGTCGAAGTCCGTGGTCGTGCTGCCTTCTTCGACGCGCCCCCGCTGCGGGATCATGGCCATGTCGAAGAGCATGGCCTCGACCAGGGTGGTCTTCCCGACTCCCGCGGGCCCCAAGACGACCAGGTTCCGAATCCGGCCCGGGTCGGGACTCGACACCGGACCAGCTTCCCCCTTGCTTCCCGTGCTTCGCGGATCCATCCCTCACCCTCGCTTTCCCCGTTCCATGCTTGTTTGCTGGAACGGCGATCTTTGCCGCCATCTTGAGGGGGGCCTCCGCGACGCGTCAATTACGCTTTGACCGAAAGCCTCGTCGATTTCGCCGAAGGATTTAGCTCCCGCCCCATGGGGTATGCATGGCATTGCCCCCTTTCCTCGCGGGAGTCGGGGGCTCACGGCGGGCTCCTGGTGGGCCTGCCCAGGAAAAGGGACAGCATGAAGAAGCGTATTCTGGTCATTTACGAGACCGCCGGAGGCGGCCACCTTTCAAACGCGCGGGCCATCGAGGCGGCCTGCAAGCAAAAGTACCCCGATTCCGAGATCGTCTTGATGCACGTCTCGGTCGCGGCCAAGAGCCAGCGCGTCGCCGCGCTCTACGACGGCTACAACCGCCTGCTCAAGTTCGACCCGCGCATCGTCAAGTACGGCTACACGATCCTGAACTCGATCAACGCCGAGAAGCTCGTCCTGCCCCTGATGCCCAAGGTCTCCCGGAACCTCCAGGACGCCCTCTACGCCATCAAGCCCGATGTGATCGTCTCCGTCTTCGGCATGGTCAACTACGCCATCTGGGACGTCCTCAAGAACCTCGGCTGGGCCCATCACGTCCCCTTCCTGATCTTCGTGACGGACATGACCACCTCCTTCCTGCGCAGCTGGGTCCACCCCGAGGCGCATATGATGATCGCCATGCTCCCCGAGACCAAGCAGCAGCTCGTGGCCTACGGCATGCCCGAGGATCGCATCCGGGTCCTCAACGGCCTCCCGGTCAATCCCGGCTTCATCAAGCCGCCCATCCCCAAGGCCGATGCCCGCCGCGAACTCGGCATGGCCCTCGACCGCTTCACCGTGCTCGTCACCATGGGCGGCGTCGCCAACAAGAACACCGTCCGCTTCACCAAGGAGCTGTCCAGCTCCGGCTTGCCGCTCCAGATCATCGTGGTCTGCGGCCGTAACGCCAGCTTGAAGCGCAAGATGGACCGGATCGCCGCCCATTCGCGTGTGCCCATCAAGGTCCTGGGCTTCACCGACAAGATGCCCTTGCTGATGGACGCGACCGATCTCGCGATTTCCAAGCCCGGCCCCGGCACTATCGCCGAGCTGATCCACAAGGAAATCCCCATGCTGATCGACGATATCTTCGATCCCATGCCTCAGGAGCGGGGAAACCTGGACTTCGTCATCGCGAAGGAGCTCGGCCTCGCCATCACCCGCGACGCTTCCGTTTCGGGCATGGTCCGCGAGCTGATGAACGATCCCGTCCGCTTCGAGCAGTTCCGCAAGGCCGCGCGCGCTATCAAGAACGACCGTGCCGTCTTCGACCTGGTCGACCTCATCATGAGCTTCGTCCCCGAAGCCAAGCTCAGCCCTCCCTCAGGAGCCCCGCTCTCCCGCTAGCAGGCGCCTGATTAAACTCACGCTTTTCGCAAAGGAGCGGGCGGAGGCTTGGGTGAGCGGTTCGGTCTTTCCCTCACTCGCCCACCCTTCACCCCGCCCTTTTCAAGTGAGTGACGCCAAGAGCGTTTTCATCCCTACGACTTGACGACCCGTCGGCGTTTTTGCCAACGGGTCTCGTCCTAGCGCACCTTGCGTGCTTGCCTGCCTCGGGGTAAATTCCTAGAGTCCATGCAAAACGGAGGGTCCCCTATGCGCCGTCTCAATGGAGTCCTCACGCTCGTCGCCCTTGCCACCTTGCCTTCGGCACTCCTGCCTGCCGGTTTCGGGCCGATGGCCCCAGCGGTCGCTCAGGCCCAGGACGCCCTGAGTCTCGTCAAGCAAGCCGCCAAGAACTACGCCAACGATGTCCGGGGCGTGGTCGCCTTCCGGTCGGTCTCCGAGAGCCGGATCAACGCTCCCATGATCAATCAGACCATCCGCAGCACCACGTTCACCGTGCAAAAGGACGGGATTCCCGTGAAGGTCATCATGGAGCGCATCGTCACCAACGGCAAAGAAGCATCCGCCGAGGAGCTCTCGAAGCAATCCACCAAGACCACGGCGACATACCAGGAGGGCAAGGGTTTCTTCAAGGCGCCTTACGACCTTCGCTACATGGATGCCTACACCTTCAAGCTCGAGTCCTGCTCCGATTGCGCTCCGGGCACTACCGCCATCCGCTTCACCAGCGCGATCAAGGACGACCAGCATGGCACGGGCACCATGATCCTCGACGAGGCCATGCGGGTCCGCGAGGTGCGCTACAGCCCCAACGCTTACCCCCCCAACGTAACCTCAGGCGTCTTGAGCCTGGTACGCGACGAGGTCGGCAAGGGCATGGTGGCGGTCCGCAACATCAAGGTCGACTACCAGGGCGCCATGGGCCCCCTAAAGGGCTCGTTCGTCATGAATCTGAGCAACGAGGGCTTCCGGCGTTACGCGTCCGTCGACGAGGCGATCGCCCAAGCCAAGGCTCCCTGAAGTTTAAAGGAAGCTTAGCGCTCCGTTTACCCCGCCACCCCTCTGGAGCTCCGATAACCGCTTCAGGAGGTGGCCATGGCCAGCACCGCGATCGCAACGGGGGGACACCCTCTTCACCAGCGACTTCACGCCTTGGCGCAGCGCCGCATGATCTCCGGATCGGTCGAGCGAAGCGGCATGGCGCATGCCGCGACCGTCCAGAAGCGGGATATCGGACCCGTGACCGTTCAGGGCGCCGCCTCGGCCGTCGCCGCCGGCCGCGCCCGTGCCGCGGGCCAGATCACGGCCATGCCAGGACGTACCGAAGCCTCATTTTCAGCCGAGGCCACGGGCCTCGCGCAAGCGCAAACCACCGTCACTGCCCATGCCCTGGGTGTCCTGAGCGCCGCCATGACGGGAAGCGCCACCCTCGTCGCTTCCGCGCATGCCGAAGGCCGCGCCGTCATCGGTGAGCAGGAAGTCGGCCTTGAAGCCTCGGCCGGAGCCGTCGCCAAGGCCGAAATCTCCGCCGAAGCCGCAGGAAGCGCCAACCTGGGCATTCTCCAGGCCCATGGCAAAGCCGCCGTCTCGGCCGAAGCCCGCGCCGAAGCGAGTGCGCACGGCCGTGCCTGGCTGGGAGTCGATTCCTTGGGCCTTCCTGCCTTCTCCCTGGGAGCCGCCGCCCGCACTGATGCGGCAGCCGGCGTGCGCTCGCATGCCGAAGGGGGAGTTTCTCTACTCGGGTTGATCGAAATCGGGGGTTCCGGCTCGCTGAAGGCCCTTGCAGGGGCCGCCTCATCCGCGCTGGGGTCGATTGGATTTCGAGATGGCAGGCTCTCGGTCGGCGCAGGCGTCGGCGCGGCGGCCGGTCTCGGTGGCGAGGCGCAAGCCGGCGTTTCAGTGGGAATGGGCAAGATCCCGCGAGGCGTGACCCAGACCGTGGTGGCCCCCGTCCTGAGCGTGCCGGTTCTACTGACGACCACCCTCGTGAACGGCGTGGGCTCACTCTTCGGAGAAGAGCCCTGGGAAGGCAATCCGGGGATCACGGACCTGCCTCAGGTGGTGGCCAAGCACGTCACGACAGGGATCAAGACCATCGGGCAGGGCGCCGAGGAAGTCGCCGACCAAGTCGTGGGCGGCGTGAAATGGCTGGGCCGTCAAATCGGCAGCCTCTTCGACTGACGCGAACGTCGTTTCTCCCTGCCACGCGAATTTGAGGCTAAGGCTTGCAGGTAGAATAGCTTCGAAACCGGCACGGCCCTCCCGGCGATCGCCAGGAGGGCCGTGTTGTACTCAGCGGGCGTCACTCACTTGAAAAGGGCGGGGGCTTGGGTGACCGAACCGCTCACCCAAGCCCTCGCCCGCTCCTTTGAGCAAAGCCTGAGTATGATAAGCGGTGTGCTAAAGGTTTGGGCTGGACGCTTGCTGGAGCTGCTTATCGGCGAGCACGTCACGGAAGATCGATTCGAACTGGCTGATCGACTCGCGCAAAGCGTGGTGCTGGACCAGCTCCAGGCCGCGCTGGCCCAGGCTTTCGCGTAGGGGCGCGTCTTCGACCAGCTGCACGATCCGATCGGCGAGGTCATCGGGCGAGCCCGGCACGTGAAGGAAGCCATTCACGCCATGGTGCACGATCTCGGGGATGGCGCTGGCGTTCGCTCCGATCAGGGGGAGCCCCGAGGCGGCGGCTTCCAGGAGGACCATGCCCTGGAGCTCGGCTTCTGAGGGCAGCACGAAGAGATCCGCGGCGCGGTAGAGCAGCGGCAAGGTGGAGTCGTCCACCATGCCGGTGAAGGTGACGTGCTCGGCGCAGCCGGCATCCTGGATCATGCCCGCGACGTCCATGGGGCCCGAACCGGTGAAGACGGTGTGGAAGGGGGCGCGTCCCAGGGCCTTGGGAAGGGCTTCAACCAGGACGTCGAGCCGCTTTTCGACGGACATGCGACCCGCGTAGAGGACGCAGGGGCGATCGAGCGGGAGCTTGAAGCGTTCCTTGAGCGAGCGCTTCTCATCGGGGGTGGTGGGTTTGAAGAGATGCAGGTCCACGCCGTTGGAGACGGGGACGGCCTGCTTGGAGAGGCCGTTCTCGAAGAGCATGTCGCAGGCGAGGTTGGTGGGCGCCGTGACGAAGTCGCATTGCTCGAGAAGGGCGATGATCTCTTCCCAGTAGCGGGTCTCGAAGACCTTGTAGGGGCGCCATTCCTTGTTGACCTTGAAGGGCACGAAGGGCAGGACGTTCTCGGGCATGGCGTGGTTGGTGGCTACGACGGGGATGCCCATGCGCTTGGCGACCTTGAGGGCGATCGCCCCGATCAGGGCCGGCGTCTGGATGTGGATCACGTCCGGCTGCACTTTGGCGAGCGTGCGCTCGACCATGCCATCGGGAAGCAGCGCGAAGCGCGGAGGGGCCTTCTTGCCCGGAGAGCTGATCAGCGGAGAAACCGAGCGGCAGCGGTAGACGGTGGTGTTGCCGTCCTTCTCGACGCTGTGCCGGAAGCTGAGGGCGGGGGCGATGACGGAGACCTGATGCCCCCGTTCGGCGAGGCCATGGGCCAGCCGGCGGCTGGAGATGGCGCTCCCTCCGAGGGTGGGCGGATAGTACTGGTCGGCGACCAAGAGGATCTTCATCGAACGCGGCTCCCCATCAGGGTCTGGAGTCTCCGTGGCCTCGGGCGCTTGACGTGCGGGCTCGGGCCATGCGAACGGGCGTCAGGCGGCGTCGTCACTTGTTTGCAAACGGGTTTACCCCCCTCGATACTGCCAGCCGAGCCCCGTTTCGTCAAGCGCGGGCCAGCCCGCCGAAGATGGCGTTGACCAGCGAGATGACCAGCGCGGCCAGGATGGCCCAGCCGAAATGCAGAACCGAGATGCCGGGAACGAAGGCGGCGACCAGCCAGAGCATGAGCCCGTTGATGACCAGGAGGAAGAGCCCCAAGGAGAGGATGGTGATGGGCAGCGAGAAGAAGACCAGGATGGGCTTGACGATCATGTTGGCGAGGCCCAGGGCGGCGGCTCCGATGAGGGCGGGAACCAGGCCGTCGACGTGGAAGCCGGGGATCACGTAGGCGGCGAGGAGGAAGGCGATGGCGGCGATCAGCCACTGAACGAGGACCACGAGGCGCTCCGATCGATGAGATGGCCCGGCGGGTCGATCTCCAAGGCCTCGAGGATCATCGGCACGACGTCTTGGGTCCGCATGGGCCGTTGGGGCGGCGTCAGGCCGACCGTGAGCAGGGGGACGCAGGAATCCTCGCGGTGAAGCGAGCCGTGGTTGCCCTTGCCCATGGTGAAGCCCGTGGTGAACTCATACCCGAGTTTGGCGGTGATCACCATGTCGGCATCTCCGCTCAGGATGCCTTCGAGGCGTCCCAGGGCGTCCGGGTAGTCGCCGTCGACGAGGTTGCTGCCGTTCTGACGCATGTCGAGCACGGACCAGTCACCCTGGATTTCCCAGCTGCGGCCGAAGGCGTCGTGGTAGGGCCCGCCTGCTTTCCAGCTCAGGCGGCGTCCGGTGCTGGCCTGCAAGCATGTGCGCCATCCCCGTTCGGTCTCGGCGGTTTCCGGGTGGCGCCAGGCGATCTGCTCGACCGAGGGCCAGGCCCGCAATTCGTCGACCAAGGGTGCGAGCAGGCGCGTGTCTGAGAGGTAGAGGAGGGCCGAGCGGTCGTTGGGGGCGATCGCCAGGTCGTAGCCGCCCTCGCGAAGGCCGGCGCCTCCCAGTGGGGCGACCCGGAACTGCTTGAACGCGCGGTAAACGTTGACGGCATAGTCCGGGAAGCCGCCGATCGAACTCTGGGCATGGTCGCCGACCAGGATCCAGCGGGCCTCGCGGACGGCCGCGTCCCAGGAGCCATAGGCGTTCATCAGCTTGCCGAGCTGCTGGTCGATGATGCGAAGCGAGTAGGCGCACTTCATCGGCCCATGCTGGTGGCTGCGCAGGTCGTGCTCGTTGAGGTAGACCAGCTGGAACGTGGGCCGGTGCTCATGGATCATGCGGGCGCCGTAATCCCCTGCCCGGCGGTCGGTGAGGCCGTACTTGAAGAGCGGTCCCTTCGGGTAGAAGCCTTCGGGCCGGAGCACGTCACCGTAGTAGAAGTGCCGGGGGCCTCGTAGCGAAATCTCCTTGCCCAGCCCCGAGGCCCAGCGGATCAGCCAGGGGAGGCGGATGGGGTGCTGGTGGCTGGCGCGCGAGACGGGGAAGTTCACGCAGCCCACGGAATGCTCCGCTTCTTCCAGAATCTCGAAGAGCGTCGGGGTGGCGTCGCGAAGGTGCGAGCCGTTGAGATCCACCAGGATGTCGCGAAGTACCCGCGGCAGCGTCCCTTGCCGGAGGCTTTGGGGTGACGGCCAGTAATGCACGTAGCGGTCCTCGGCCGGCGAGTACCACATGATGCCTTGGATCCCGTGTTGCTGGGGCGTCGTTCCCGTCACGAGCGTGCTTAGGGCCGTCGGGGTCACCGTGGGAAAGGTCGAGATGCAGCCCGGATCGAGAAGGCCCGCGCGCAGCAGGTGGGAAAGGGCCGGGAGCCGCTCGAGCTCGCGCATGAGGAGCCGGGGATGCCACGAGTCGATGATGATCAGGTGGATCGGACGCGGTCGTTGCATGCCCTCGCCTTTCTCCCCTCACGGGCCCCGCCAAGGGAACCCGGCATCACTTCCCGTGAGACGCTACCGACTCGCTCCCGGACTCACTCTCGGGCTCACGTGCTTGGGGGCCTGCAAGGCGCCCCTCGAAAGCGTTCAGGGTTCATGTATACTTCATGAACTTTTATGAAGTCAAGGGCGGCGACCCTCTCGCCCCGAGCCGATGGCCCGACTCGGGAGCTGGGAGGGACGCCAGGAGACGCATAGCCCGGGCGATGGTGGCGAAGGGCCGCGACGCGGACCTGACACCGTGACGAACGCGCTAGGAGGATTGGAGGTGTTTGATCACCAGCACCGAGCACGGGGCATGGGTGGTGATCTTGTCGGAAACCGAGCCCAAGAGGAAGCGCCGGACGCCCGTGCGGCCATGCGAACCGACCACGATCAGCCCCACGCCTTCGGATTGCGCGATCTCGAGGATCTCGGTGGCCGGATCCCCTTCCCGGAAGATCAAACGGGGCTTGAAGCCTTGCCGCTCCAACTCGGCCCCTCCTCGCTCGAGGATGGCTTGTGCTTCCGCGCGGAGCTGGTCCGCCAGGGCCGCGTAATCGATGTACGGCGGCCCGACGATTCCAATCGCTCCCATGTTCGGGTTGGGGCTCACGTTGACCAGAATGACGTCGTCGGCTGAGGCCGGCAGGTACTCCTTCATCAGGCCCAAGGCCCGCTGTGAGTAGTCCGAACCATCGGTCGCAATCAGCACCTTCATGGGGAAGTCCTCCTCTTCGTTGACCTTTGCCCACAGCATACCACTCCCCTCCGGGGCAGGCCTCCGGAATACTTACCGAATGCCCGCTTGCCGGGCGATCGCCTGCCAAGCTTACAAGGGGGTGTTATGATGGAGCACACGCTACCCCATGGTCTTCCCCATCGGATCCCCCTCGAATGCTCAGGAAGGAATCCTCTCAGATGGCCATCCACGCAGCGAAAACCGATACCGTCTTCATGCAGCGGGCGCTCGAGCTCGCCACCCAGGGCCGCGGCTGGGTCAGCCCCCATGCCATGGCGGGGGCCGTCGTCGTCAAGGATGACCAAATCGTCGGGGAAGGTTTCTTGTCGGGGGTGGGCAAGGAGCATGCGGAAGTCTATGCGCTCGAAGCCGCCGGCGACGCGGCCGAAGGGGCGACGCTCTATCTCAACGTCGAGCCCTGCCTCGCATGCGTGCGACGCATTCATGACGCGGGCATCCGCCGGGTCATCCTCGCCACCGAGGATCCCAACCCCATGACCTCCGGCCGCGGGCTCATGGCCCTGCGCGAAGCCGGCATCCCCACCGAACTCGGGGATTCCGCCGACGCCGCTCGCCGCCTCAACGAGATCTACTTCCGCTACATCGCCTGCAAGCGCCCCTTCGTGGCCTTGCGCACCGCCATGAGCCTCGACGGCAAGATCGCCACGTCCATGGGCGAAAGCCAGTACATCTCCGGCCCCGAGGCCACGGCCCACCTGCAACTGCTGCGCGCCACCTTCGACGCCGTGATGCTGGGCATCAACACCGTCCTCCAGGACGATCCCGACCCGGATTGCACCTTGCCGCGCTGCCGCAATCCCCTGCGCATCGTTGTCGACTCGATGGCCCGCACCCCCACCGCCGCCAAGGTCCTGGGCAAGCCCGGCCCCGCCATGAGCCGTCCCATGACGATCGTGGCCGTGACCAAGTATGCCCCCGAGGATCGTATCCGCGCCCTCCAGGCGGCCGGCGCCGAGGTGCTGGTGATCAGCGAGACCGGCGATCGCCTCGATCCCCACGTCGACCTCTCCAAGCTCATGCAGGTGCTCGGTCGCCGAGGCATCACCTCGGTCCTGGTCGAGGGCGGGGCCACCCTCAACGCCGCCGCCCTGCAAGCCGGCATCGTCGAGAAACTCTACCTGACCGTCGCCCCGATCATCCTCGGCGGCCCCGCTCCCACCCCGGTCGCCGGCATGGGAGTGACCTTCGTCGAGGAGGCCCTGCGCCTCCAGCGCATGACCTGTGGCAACCTGGGAGACGACCTGCTGATCGAAGCCTACCTCCGCGACGACCTCTGATCCTGAGGCATGGCCCGTGAGTGGCCCGAACCCGCCGGGGCCGGCGTGGCCGCCGGAACCACGGCGAGGGCGTCGGGCTGCCTGAAGGACGCCATGGCCGCGAGCAGGCTCTGGGTCTGGTCATGGAGCTCATTGGCAATCTGCTCCACCTGCGCGCCGGTTTCGGAGACGAACGTGCTGGCTTCGCGCTGGCTCTGGCTGGCGTCGCTGACCTCGAGCGCCATGCGGTTCATGGTCTCGACGGCCTGGATGATCTGCTCCGAGCCCTTGGCCTGGACGCGCGTGGCCACTGCCACGTGCTCGGTCATGCCGCTCATGCCGTTCACCGCGGAGAGGATCTGCGCGACCGAACGCGTTTGCTCCTGCGTGGCCCGCTCGATCTGGTCCATGCGCTGGGTGACCATCTCGACCGACGCGACGATGGCCGCCAGGGAGTCGCCGGCGACCTGGGCCCGCGCGGTGCCTTCCTGAATGGCGGCCGCGCCCTGCTGGGTGCTCGCGACGGCCTGGACGGTCTCCTGCTGGATACCCTTGATGAGCTGGGCAATTTCGCCGGTGGCCTTGGCGGAGCGCTCGGCGAGCTTCCGGACCTCGTCGGCGACCACCGCGAACCCGCGGCCGTGCTCGCCGGCCCGCGCCGCTTCGATGGCCGCGTTCAGGGCGAGGAGGTTGGTTTGGTCGGCGATATCGTCGATCACCGAGATGATGGCTCCGATCTCTTCCGAGGACTTGCCCAGGCGATCGATGACGTGGACGACGTCCCCGATGGCCATGGTGATTCGGCTCATGCCCTCCACGGTTCGATCGACCGCCTCTCTGCCTGCATGCGCCGCGGCGGCGCTCGACTCGGCGGCCTGATTCGCCTGGGCGACGTTTCCGGCCACGTGCTGGATGGTTTCGGCCATCTCCTCGATCGAGGCCGAGGTCTCCTGGACCGTCGTGGCCAGGCTTTCGGTGTTGCCCGCGACCTGCTGGATCGCGGCGGCCATCTCGGCGATTGCCTGCGACGTGGAGTCGATGGTCCGGGTCAAGCTTCCGGACTGCGCGTTCACCGCTTCCGCCGAGTGGCAGATCTGCCGGATCGCGGATTGGGTGCGTGCGGATGCCTGGGCGAGGATGCCGGCCGTCTCGCCGAGCACGTGGCTGGTCTGATGCGACTGCCCAAGGGTCCGCGCGAGCGTCTCCTTGACGTGTCCGTAATGGTCCGAGAGATCGTGCCGGGGGCTGCTGACGACGACCTGGCGGAGATCGAAGCCGATCGTCTCGAGCTGATCATGAAGGAAGGCCTCGGTGATGGCCTGCATGTCGTAGATGAAGACGGTAAGCACGGCCCGTTCCACGCGGCTGCGATAAAGCGGTCGGTACCAGAGGTCGCGCCGCAGGTGCTCGCGGACCAGATCGAAGTAGTACGCGTACGAGCCGATGTACCACTTGATGGGCAGGTTGATGGAATTATGGAGCTTGCCGACTCTCAGGCGCCTGTCGAAGTAATCCACGCCAAACGCTCCGCCGGACGCGGCTTCGGCGAAGATCTGACGGAAGTACTCGGATTGGGCGCGCTCCAGGTGCTTGCGCAAGTCGGCGACGGCCATGGACCGCCGTCGGGCATGGGCTTCGAAGAAGTCGCGGGTCTCGGGGAAGGCGAATTGATGGGCGTAAAAGGTCTCGGACAGGGTGTCGGCAATGCGGTCGGCCCAAGCTTCGAGCCCCGCGAGCAGGCGGAAGTCGCCGTCGGTCAGCTTCATGAACTGCTTGCGCAGGTCGAGATTGGTTTCGGTGATGCGATAGTGCTGGCTGAGATTTTGCATGTGGACTCTCTCGAACAGGGAAAGGACAGCCCAGTCGCGATGCGTCGGACGCGCCGCGCCTTCCAGCATAGTACGGAATATTGGGCATGAGAGTCGCTTCACGCAAACTTTTGATAGGGGAGGGAGTGCCCGTCATGCGGGCGCCATGCGTCCGGCATTGCGAGGGAAGCGCTCCGGATGCGGCGGTGAAGCGCGGCCTTTGCCGCGCTTCACGAAGTCTTGACGGGGTCTTTATTCGGCGGCGCGTTTGCCGATGGCGGCGCGCCAGACCTGATACAGCAGGAAGAGCGCTCCGAACGAGAGGAAGCCCGTGTCGCGACGCCGAAGCGGCGGGCGGACGGCCTGGTAGACCGCGTAAGCGAGAGGGCTGATCCAGCGGTGGACGGTCTTGGAGACCTGGGAGGTCTTGATGTAGACGTTCAGGGGACCGGTCTTGCCGCGCGCCGCGCGATTGGGCGCGGGGAGGGGGCGGCCCGCGGCGACGTCCTTGAAGACGCCGTAGGCCGGCTTGGGCGAGCGGTCCTGGCGCAAGAGGCCGAAGTGATACTCGATGCCGACCACCTCGTGGTGCTCGCCTCCGAAGATCGATTCCGACGGGGGATCTTGAAGTTCGTAGGCGTTGATCACGTGGTGGCGGTTATGCGGCCAGCGATCCGGGCGCATGCGATCGGCCAGGAAAGGCAGGGCCTCGGCGTACCAGGCTTCCATCGACGCTTCGCTGTGGTCGTCGGGGAAGAAGTTCATGCGCGGCCGCTTGAGGATGGGGACGTTCTCGCAGCTCGAGTAGCCCAGCTCGCCGAGGATCACCGTCTTGCCGTACCAGGCCGATCGCGGGTCGTTGACGCGCTTGGATGCCTCGTCGATGCAGTCCCAGGCCAAGGGGCCCACGCCGGGGAGCCAGGTGTCCGGGTAATGGTCGATGGCGATCACATCGATGGCGTCTCCGGCCCGCGACAGTAGCTGATCGGTGAAGTGCTCCCACTCGGTCCATGCGGGGAGGGCGGCCGGGGTGAAGTCGTTGAGGTTGGTGATCGCGTTGTAGGCGATGCTCGCGCCGGGGGGCAACTCCTCGCGGGCGATCGTGAAGAGGGGCACGAGCGCCTTCCAGTTCACGCCGATCGGCAGGGTCACCTTCCAGCCGCCCATCGAGAAGGCCTTGGTATGGAAGAGGTTGAAGTCGTCTTTGAGGTGCGAGAGGTAGTTGTTGGGCTCGTTCCAGACCTGGTAGATCGTCACCCAGTCCGCGAACTCCTGGCCGATCATGCGGCAATAGCGGCGCCATGCGTCGAGGAACGCGTCGAGGTCCGCGTGGACGAGGTCGGCCGCCCAGCTCGGCGGGTTGTACATGACGGCGAAGACGCCGATGCCCGCGTCGGCGAGTTTGCCGAAGAAATGGCGGTACCAAAGGATGGCGTCGGTGTCGAAGCCGTCGGCCTTGGGTTGGACGAGGGTCCAGAGGATGTCGACGCGCACCATCGTCACGCCGAGATCGCGAAGTTGCTCGACGGCCCACGCGGTGTTGGCGTAAAGCTCCGGGACATCCAGGGTCGGAGAAAGGCGGTAGGGGTTGAGGTTGATGCACCAATTCAGCTTCTGCATGGGCTCTCCTTGCCTTTCGTATGCCCGGGATGGCCGGAACGTAACCGCACAAGCCGCGTTCCTCCCCGCCAAACCAAGCAACGCTTGTGAGGGCCCGGTATAATGGAATGTTATGCTTTCCGATACGCTCAAAACCCGTCTCGACCAGCTCCCCACCACTCCCGGAGTCTACCTCATGAAGGATTCCCGGGGGACGATTCTTTACGTGGGAAAGGCCGTCAACCTGCGCTCGCGGGTGCGAAGCTACTTTCGAGACGATAAGAACCATTCCGGCAAGGTCCGGGCGATGGTCCGGCAAATCGTGGACCTCGAAACGATCTCGACCGATACCGAGGTCGAGGCCCTGGTGCTCGAGAACACGCTCATCAAGCGGCACCGGCCTTACTTCAACATCCTGCTCAAGGACGACAAGACCTACCCCTACCTCAAGCTCACGCTCAACGAGCCTTACCCGCGCCTGATCGTCACGCGGCGGCGGGTTTCGGACGGCGCGCGCTACTTCGGGCCGTACCCGGACGGCGGAGCCATGCATGCGACCATGCGGCTGATCAAGCAGCTATTCCCCTTGCGGCAGCGCCCAAAGCCCCAGTTTCGCGATCGCCCCTGCCTGAACTACGCCATCGGCCGCTGCCTGGCGCCATGCCAAGGCTTGGTATCGCGCGAGGAGTACCGCGAGGTGGTGCGCAAGGTGGAGGCCTTCCTGTCGGGGCGTCACCGCGAACTGGTTCGCGAGCTCGAAGCGAGCATGCGCGAGGCGAGCGAAGCGCTGGATTTCGAGCGCGCCGCGGCCCTGCGGGATCAGATTCAGGCCATCGGCCGCCTCATGGAGCAGCAGAAGGTCGATGCCGACACGGATGCCGACCAGGACGTGATCGGCGTGGCTGCGGACGATGCGACCGTCTCGGTGCAGGTCTTCCAGATTCGGGAAGGCCGCCTCACGGGGCGGCGCGAGCATGAGCTGGACCGCGAGGGCTCCGAGCTTTCAGAGGTGCTGGGGGCGTTTCTCGGGCTCTTCTACTCGGACGCCGAAACGGTGCCGGCCGAGATCCTGCTTCGCGAGGAGCCCCAAGAAGCCGAGCTCCTGGCCGAGTGGCTCACCTCGAAGCGCGGCACCAAGGTCCGGATCAAGGTGCCGCAGCGCGGAGACAAAGAGAAACTGCTGCGCATGGCCGAAACCAATGCCCAGCAAGCCCTCGAACGCGGCCGACTCGCCCGCTGGGCTGCCATCGAACGCGGACCGCAAGCGGCTTTGGCGGAGTTGGGCGAGGCGTTGAACTGTCCGCCGCCCCGGCGAATCGAGGGCTTCGACATCTCGCATGCGCAGGGTTCGGATACGGTGGCCTCGATGGTGGTCTTCATCGACGGGAAGCCGGCCAAGGATCAGTACCGTAAGTTCAAGATCCGGACGGTGGAAGGCATCGACGACTTCGCCTCGATGCGCGAGGTCGTGACCCGGCGTTACCGCAAGCTCGCCGAAGGGGATACCGAGGGCTGGGAAGCACCGGATGCGATCCTGATCGACGGGGGCAAGGGGCAGCTCAACGCGGCGGTGGCTGCTTTGGACGCCTTGGGCGTCGACCTTCCCATCTTCGGTCTGGCCAAGCAGTTCGAGGAAATCTACCTGCCGGGCCGAAAGGACGGGATTCAGCTTGGCGATCGCTCCCCGGCGCGGCATCTGATCCAGCGGCTACGCGACGAGGCGCACCGCTTCGCCATCACGTTTCACCGGAACCTTCGCGGCAAGCGCATGACGCGCTCGGTCCTCGACGAGGTGCCGGGTCTCGGTGAGAAGCGCAAGACCCAGCTCTTGAAGCGCCTGGGCTCGGTGGAGGCCATGCGGGGCATGGCCGCGGAGGCGATCGCCGAGAAGGGCGGCATTCCCTTGAAAGTCGCGCAGGCCGTCGCGGAGCGCCTCGGTGCCGGGGCGGATGGGGCGACTCCTCCGAGTCTCGCCTGAACCTCTCTCCCGTTCCCCTCGTCTATCGGGCATGGGAACTCGATTGATTCTGCTGAAGTCGGGTAGATAAAGAGTCGAACCCAAGAAGGAGTCACGGTCGTCTTGCGCAAACTCAGTCTGATCCTCTCGATGCTTTTGCTTGCCGTCTGGACGGCCCCCGTGCATGCGGATCCGTCCGAGCAGCAGCAGCGCAGCCGACTTCAGAAGATTCAGGAGCGCCTGGACGAAGTCCGCGCCAAGGCGCGTCAACTGCAGGTCAAGGAGCGAAAAGCGGTCTCCGAGCTGACGGTGCTTCAGCAGAAGTTGGAGCGGACGCAGGTTCAGCTCGAGGACTCGCAGTACCGTCTGGCTCGGACCCAGAATCGCCTGAACGCCACCAAGAAGTCGCTCGACCAAGCGAAGTCCAAGTTCGATCGTCAGCAGAAGACGGCGGGTGCGCGCCTTCGCGCGATCTACAAGCATCGTCAGACCAACCTCTGGGAGGCCTTGCTCACGGCTCCGGACTTGGTGGCCTTTTTGACGCGCTACCAGTACTTCAAGCACATCACCAAGCAGGATGCCCAGGTGCTCTTCGACCTGGATCGGCAGTTGGCCGAGATCACGCACCAGAAGCGCAAGTACGACGAGCAGGTTCAGACGATCGCGTCGATCACCCAGACCATTTCCAACCAGAAGCGGGAAGTCCAGCAGGATACCCGGCAGCAGTCGACCCTGGTCTCGAAGCTGCGTTCCGAGCGCGCGGCCTACGAGCAGGCCGCTGCGCAACTTGAACGAGATTCTCGGGAGATCGAGACGATGATCCGGCGGATGCAGGCTAATCGTCGGAAGGCTCCGCGCATGGGAACCGGAAAGTTCCAGATGCCGGTGCAAGGCCGCCTCAGCTCGAACTTCGGGCCGCGCAAACACCCGATTCACGGGGTGGTGAAGCGCCATACCGGGGTGGACTTCGGGGCTCCGCAGGGAACGCCGATCCGGGCCGCGGATGGGGGCGTGGTATTATATGTCGGATGGTACGGGGGGTACGGCAAGATCGTCATGATCGACCATGGCGACGATATCGTGACCCTTTACGCCCATACTTCTCGCTACATCGTCTCGACCGGCCAGAAGGTCGATCGGGGGCAGGTCATCGCGTACGTCGGCTCGACCGGTCTATCGACGGGGCCGCATCTTCACTTTGAAGTTCGTCGCAACGGGACTCCGGTGAACCCGATAGGATACCTTCGTTAAGGGGTATGCATTCCTGTGGCCCTAGAGCGTCTCGGTCTCCCTGCCCTAGCGTCGCCGCGCAGCGCTTCGCGCTCCTGAAGGCGGGTCCAGGTGGAGGCTCAAACCCGGAGAGGATGAGAAATGAGAAATAAATTTGGGAACTACCTCGTGGTCCTGGCGCTCATGGCGGGCTCGTTCGGGGTCGGCATGGGAGTTCAGCCCCTCCAGGTCGCGGCCCAAACCCGCAGCTTCTCCACCTTCCTTCAGGTCTACGACCTGGTAAAGAGCGAGTACCTCGAGTCCAAGGTCGAGGAATCCAAGCTGGAGTACGGCGCCATCCGCGGCATGCTGGACTCGCTCGAGGATCCCTACACCCGCTTCATGGAGCCCAAGAGCTTCAAGTCGATGCAGGAAGAGCGCCACGGCGCCTTCGGCGGCATCGGCATCCAGATCGGCATGCGCGACAAGCACCTGGCGGTCATCTCTCCGATGGAGGACACCCCGGCTTACAAGGCGGGCCTGAGGGCCGGCGACCATATCCTCGAGGTGGACGGCAAGTCCACCAAGGACATGGCCATCGAGGAAGCCGTGACCTTGATTCGCGGCCCCAAGGGCAGCAAGGTCACCCTGACCATCGGGCGTGACGGCGTCAAGGAGCCCCTCAAGATCGGGATCGTCCGCGACAACATCGTCACCAAGGCGGTCAAGACCAAGGACCTCCAGGGCAACATCGGCTACATCCGCCTGACCTCGTTCATGAGCGAGTCCGCGGATACCGAGATGCGCAAGGCGCTCGAGAAGTACAAGAACTCCAAGGGCATCATCCTGGACCTGCGTTCCAACCCCGGCGGCCTCCTGCCCAACGCCGTGAACATCGGCTCGATGTTCATCAAGTCGGGCCCGATCGTCCAGATCGTCGATCGCGAGGGCAACCGCGAGAAGCTCAACGCCACCGGCCGTCCGATCGTTCCGGCCAACAAGCCCATGGTCGTCCTGGTGGACGGCGGTTCCGCCTCGGCCTCCGAGATCCTGGCGGGCGCCCTTCAGGACACCAAGCGCGCCAAGCTGGTCGGCACCAAAACGTTCGGCAAGGGCCTGGTCCAGACCGTCCATGCCCTCGAGGGCGGTGCGGGCGTGGCCATCACCACCAATAAGTACCTGACGGCCTCGGGCCATGACATCAACAAGAAGGGCATCGTGCCCGACGTGATCGTCGAGTTCCCGCAGCCGGCCAAGACCGACAAGCCCGAAGAGCTTCCGACCCTCGACGAGATGATCGACCAGGGCAAGGACGTCCAGCTCGAGAAGGCCAAGGAGATCTTGGCCCAGATGTCGGGCAAGTAAAAAGACTCGAAGCGCGCGAAAGGGGCGGGAACCACGGGTTCCCGCCCCTTCGTCATGCGTGAGTGCTACGGAGTGGCGGACGGCGTCAAGAGCAGGATGCGATTGCCGTCGAGCAGGTAGACGCCCCGGCCTTCCGCCGGTGCGAGGCGTGAGGGATGGGAGAGGGCGATCGCCGTGCCTTCCCCGGACTCGGCCGCCGCGGAGCCGCCACCGACCACCGGGATCACCGAGCCCGCGGGGCCGACCCAGACGACCCGGTTCTTGCCGGTTTCGCTGACGAGGGCGCCGGAGGCCGTGGGGATCACGCCCTGGGGGCTCGCGAGATCGCGGGCCATGGTGGTGATCTCGCCGTTGGGCTGAATCCGCTTGAGCTCGCCGAGGCCGGCATCGACGACCCAGAGCGAGCCGTCCGCGCCGCGCGAGAGGGCGACGGGGCGTTCGAAGGCTTCTTCCGTGCCGGGCAGGGTGGAAATCCGGCCTTCGGAGTCGATCCGGCGGATCCGGCGGTTGCCCGTGTCGGCGATGTAGGTCGCGCCGTCGGGGGCCGTGGTCACGTCCGACGGGGAGTTGAGCTGGGCGCTGGTGGCGAGGCCGCCGTCTCCGAGGGGGAGGAGGGCGGTGCCGGTGCCGGCGAAGGGGACGGGTTTGCCGGCCGGGAGGGGAATGCGCCAGATGCGGTTGGATGCGGGATCTGCCGCCAGCAGGGTCTCGTCGGCCCATGCGAGCCCCGCGGGCTCCTTGAGGGGGGCGCCGGAGGCGACGGTGGCCAGGGGATCGTCGGGTCCCATGTGCAGGATGCCGCGCGGGGTGGAGACCATGAGGCCGTCGGGGCTCGAGGCCAGGCCGGACGGGTCGGGGAGGTCGGCGGTGACGGTGGAGACCGTGTAGGAGGGGGCGTTCTCGACGGGAGGCGCTTGACAAGCGGTCAGGGTGAAGGCCAGGGCGATGGCGAGGTGGCGGCGGATCATGGGTTCCTCCTTTTCCTTGCATGATACCCGATGTCGCCTTGGCCATGCTGGCCGAGGACGCGCGGGCCCGGGGCGGGTAGGCTGGGAAGCGGGGGTGATCTGCGTGAAACATGGCGGGCGCTGGATGGGATCACTGGGCATGAGCGTGGCGGCGATCGCCTTCATGGGGGCGTGCGGCCCCGGTGGGCCTTTGCCCCTGGCGTCCCCGGGGCCTTCGGCCACGACCGGGTCTCAGCCCTCCGCCTCGGTATCGCCAGGTCCGCTGGTCTTGCCGCTTCCCGGTTTGGCCTCGGCTCCGCCGGGGACGCTCGGGGAGCCCGAGGTCGTGATTCGTTCGCGCGAGCTGAGCCGCGAGCTCGATGGCTGGTGGCGGATCGAGGGGCGTCTCGCCAATGTCGGCGACCTGCTGGCCACCCAGGTGGGGCTGACGGTGGGGTTCTATGATGCATGGGGCGTGCTCGTCGAGACCCAGGAGGCCGTTCTCACCCCGGACATGCTAGAGCCGGGTCAGGAGGGGCGCTTTGCTTTGACCTGGCCTCCCGAGCGCGAGGTTTCGACCCTCACCTTGCAGCCGCACTGGAGCTTCGTGCCGGAGTAGGGCGCGATTTCCCGTCGTCGTGGGCGTCTTCTCCGCTTGCTATGGTCGGCAAGGGCTCTGGGATTATGTTAAAATCCTCGGAGCGATTCAGTTTCGGCAGATTGCCGGCCCTAGCTTCCGGTGAAGGAGACCCGTCCCGCATGACCACCCGAAAGACCACTCCGGACCTCGTCACTCTCGGCATCGACCTGGGCCGCTCGGAAGCGCGCCTTTACGATGGGGAGACCTTGATCACCCTGCCGGCCATCCTCGGCGGGCCCGTTGCCACCATCCGTCGCGGTTCCTCGCAGGTGATCGACGAGACGCTCGACACCCATCTGACGGTCAAGCTCGGCGCCAAGACCTACTCGGTCGGACGCTATGCCCTGGAGCAGCCCTATCACCTGCCGCTCAACGATCTCGACCTCTTCTCGGACGACCTGAACCTGGTCATGCTGCTCACCTTGCTCGGCCTCTACACCCGCCGCCAGGGCTTCGAGGGCACTCCGAAGTTCAAGCTCTGCATCGGCCTACCCGTCGCCCTTTCGCGCCGGACGGACTACGTCGAGACCCATCTGCGGGCCTGGGAGCGCCTTCACACCTTCGAGTTCTCCGGCAAGCCCATGGCCGTCGACATTGCGCAGATCGACGTCATCCCCCAGCCCGTGGGTGCCGTCTACGCCGGCCTCCTGGCGGGGCAGCTCGACTACGCCCCCGATGAGAACATCGGCGTGATCGACCCCGGCCACCTCACCACCGACTGGGTGGTGGTGCGCCTCCCCAATGAGCTCTCCAACTACTCGGGCCAGAGCACGGCCACGGCGGGTCTGCGTCTCACCGACGCCGTCTCCAACTACCTCTCCGACCAGGGCATCATGCGCTTGGATCCCGTCGCCCTCATGGAAGCGGCGGCTTCGGGTCAGTACATCCACAACGGCGTGACCTATACCATTCCCGCGGAGATCATCGACGAGCTGGTCGAGATGATGGCCCTGCAGATCGCGCTCACCGTCAAGCAGTCGTGGCGTGACCTCTCCATCGATCGGATGATCCTCGTCGGCGGCTTCGGGCGCCTCTTGTACCCCCACCTGACGCAGCACGCGTACTTCCGCGATCTGCAGATCGCCCAGGACCATCGCTACTTCAACGTGAAGGGCGCCTACGAGTACGCGATCGCCGCGCCCTTGCGCGAAGGCATCGCGGCGGCGGCGGCTCCTGCCGCTCCGGCCGTGCGTGAGGCCAAGGTTCCTGCCTCCAAGCAGGCTCCTGCCGAGAGCAAGGCTGTCGAGGCCCCGGCTGGCGAGACTCCGGTCGAGGTCGAGGCCTAGGCCGTGCTGGACTCCCTTCAGGCAAACATCTTGAGGCTTCTCGGCCGGGAGATGGATCCGCTCGGTACGATCACTCCCGAGCAACTAAAGGCGGTGCTCAAGTCCATCGAGGGGAAGTACAACTCCCTGCGGGACGAGAACAAGCGCCTCAAGGGAGTGATCGACGAGCATGTGGCGCATATCGAGCGCCTCATGCTCGACCTCAAGGAAGCCAGGGAGTCCCTCAAGCCCCAGGGGGCGGACGTGCTCCAGCGTCAGCGCGACGAGCTCAACGCCCAGCTCGAAGAGCTCCAGCGCACCCGCGCGCTGGAGCGGGCCCAGTGGGAGGCCAAGTTCGCCGATCTCGAGCACAAGCTCATCGACGCCCAGCGTCAGCGCCTGGACGAAGCGCAGGTCCGGGAGGACCTCGACCTGCGCCACCAGACAGAGCTCATCGCCCTGCGCGAGGAAATTGCTCGCCTCGAGGCTCAAGTTTCCCGCCAGGTCTCCGATACGGAGATCAGGGACCGGCTCGACAGCGAGAAGCAGACGCTTCGCGCACGCGTCGACGAACTGACCGCCGAGCGCGATCAGCTCGAAGCCGACTTGCGAGAGGCGAAGCGCTCTCGGGTGCAGCCGCCTGAGGCCGCGCCGTCGGCGCCGACCTCCGGTCCCAAGGTACCGCCCCAGGCGCCGCCACCCTCTTCCACTCCGAGCGAGAGCCCGGACCGACGCGAGCTCTTGGCTCGATTGATCGGCGGAGGAAACTAAGCGGGCCCGAATGAGGACCCACCATGATTCGCGGGATTTACACGGCCGCCGCCGGCATGTCGGCGCAACTGGCCAAGCAGGACGTCATCTCCAACAACCTCGCCAACGTCAACTCGACGGGCTATAAGCAGGACGTGGCGGTCTTCCGCACCCGCATGGATCAGACCCTCTACCGCCTGGAGCAGAATGCCCAGCGCCCGACCCCCGATGTCCGTCGGATGGGGGAGCTCTCCACCGGGGTCTACCTCGACGAGATCGCCACGCGCTTCGAGAGCGGCGCCATTCGCCCGACCGAGAATCCTTACGACTTCGCCCTCGAAGGCGAAGGCTACTTCGTGCTCGAAGAGCCGGACGGGACGCAATTGCTCACCCGTGACGGCGCGTTCGCGCGCAGCGCCGAGGGCTTCCTCGTCGACAAGGCGGGCCGCCGGGTCCTCGGTGACGGCGGAGCGCCGGTCGCCCTGGGTGATGGCCGCCTCCAGGTGAGCCGTGACGGCAGCATCACCATCGATCGCCTCAACGGGGATACCTTCCAGCAAGAGCCGGCGGGCCGCCTCATGGTCGTGACCGTGGCCGATCCTCGCACCGAGCTGACGAAGCGGGGCGATAACGCGTTCCTGCTCAACGACGCCGCGCAGACCCTGCCGGCCGCCGGCACCTTCGTGGTCCAGGAAGCGCTCGAAGCCTCGACGGTGAACCCGGTTCGCGAGATGGTCGAGATGATCGCGGTGCACCGCGCCTACGAGGCCTCGCAGAAGACGTTGACCGCCCAGGACGAGACGCTGGGCAAGGCCGTCAATGAGATTGCACGTTAAACCCTAAACTTCCGGAAAATCCCTCCGATAACTCTTCTTGGCCCATTTTTGGGAGAGTTCGACACCAGCCGGACAGGGGTGACCTGAGGCTGGAGCCCGCTGACCGACTGACGCGGGCCGACGAAAGGAATCACCATGCTCGGATCCCTGTGGTCTGCGGCCTCGGGTATGAAGGCGCAGCAGCTCAACATCGACGTGACGTCCAACAACCTCGCGAACGTGAACACTGCGGGCTTCAAGAAGGGCCGCGCGGAGTTCCAGGACCTCATGTACCGCACGGCGCGGGCTGCGGGCGCTCCCGTCAACACGGGCTCGACCACCCCGGTGGGCATGCAGGTCGGCAACGGCGTCCGTTCGGTGGCCATTAGCCGGATCTTCTCGCAGGGCGACTTCCAGCAGACCGAGAACCCGTACGACCTGACGGTCGAGGGTGACGGCTTCTTCCAGGTTCAGCTTCCCGACGGCACGACCGCCTTCACCCGCGACGGAACCTTCAAGGTGGACTCGCAGGGCCAGCTCGTCACCAGTGAAGGCTACTTGCTCCAGCCCAACGTCACGGTTCCCGAGAACGCCCGAGACGTCACGGTCACTGGCGAGGGCATGGTGACGGCCACGATCGACGGCAACGCCGTCCAGCTGGGCGAGATCCAGATTGCGCGCTTCGTCAACGCGGCCGGTCTGACGGCGATGGGCCAGAACCTCTTCCGTCCCACGGCGGCCTCGGGCGATCCCATCGTGAGTGCGCCGGGCGTCGACGGCATGGGCCGGGTTCTTCAAGGTTACGTCGAGAGCTCCAACGTCCGCGTGATCGAGGAGATGGTCAACCTGATCGTGGCTCAGCGGGCTTACGAAGCCAATTCCAAGTCGATCCAGACCGCCGACGACATGCTTCAGGGCGCCAATTCCCTGAAGCGGTAAGGATAGGTTAGGAGTCAGTCATGAACGGTCTCGGCGTCGATTTCAACCGGCAGGTCCTCCAGGATGCCACGCTCTCTCCCGAGCAGCGCAAACTCAAGGCGGCTTGCCGCGAGTTCGAGGCGGTCATGATCGCGCAGATGCTCTCGCAGGTCAGCGCGTCAAGCAAGGGCGGCATGCTCGATGGCGGTTCGGCGATGCGGACCTACCGCAGCATGATGGACGACGCCTTGGCGCGCGACATCGCCCACGGCGAGGGGATGGGCGTGGCCGACGTGCTCTACAAGCAGCTCGCGGCACGCCAGAAGTAAGCATTCGCTAAATTTCAGCCCCCCGGACCCCGGTCCGGGGGTGTTCCGTTTGAACGGGTGGGAATCCGGGAATTCAAGGCATATGCCACTCGCCAACTGTACGCTTTGCAATCGTCTCTACAACCGCACGGTCCATGAGATCTGCCCCGATTGCCGGGAAGCGGAAGAAACCGTTTACGCGCAGCTCGCGGAGCATCTGGGCCGGCACCCCGAGGCGACCCTGACCGAGGTGGTCGACGCCACGGGCGTGGATGCGGAACAGGTCCGGCGCCTGGTGCGCCTGGGGCGGTTGACGGGCTTCGATGCCCTGGCGATGTCGGTGCTTTCCTGCCAGCGCTGCGGAGTTCCGGTGCCGCTGGGGCGCTTCTGCTCGCCCTGCCAGCGCGAGCTGCGGCAGGGCTTTACCTCGGCGCGCTGATCCGGGGTTTTCCGCAAAACTTCCCTCGCTCGTTCCTCAAGTCCTCCCGTAACCTGCCGATAGGGTAAGGTAGAGACCCCGCGACCGAGATACGGGGAAAGGGTGGATCCAGTGAGAATTTCGAACGAACAGATTCAACAAATCCTGCAGACCCAGGGCGTGAAGCCCAAGAACGGCCCTGCTGGGACCTCCCGCGTGGAGGGAACCCAGGCTGCCGACGCGGCCCAGTTCTCGCTCACCAGTCAAGAAGTGACGAAGGCGCTCGGCGTGATCGCCAAGCAGCCTGATCTTCGGACGGATCGGATTGAAGCGCTCAAGGCCCAGATTGCCGCCGGGACCTATCAGGTCTCGGGTCAGGACATCGCCAAGGCGATCCTGTCGCGGAATCTGGCTGACGACCTTCAGTAGCGGGACGCCTAGCGATGGATGAGCGTCCGATGGGGCTCGAGGAGCACCTCGCCGAGCTGGAGTCGTTGCTGCGTGACGAGCTTTCGGCCTACACCCACCTGGTGAATCGCCTTCCCTTCAAGATCGCCTTGATCAAGAAGAACCGGGCGGCTCAGCTGGAGCGTCTGATGGCGCAAGAAGCGGGTGAGATGGAGGTCTTGAGCGGGCTCGAGCAGCGGCGCGCCGAGGTGTCGGGGGCGATCGCCCAGCTCATGCCTCAGCCGGCCCAGGCGCTTTCGGAGCTCTTGCCTCAGTTGCCCGAAGCCTGGCGGAATCGCCTCGCACCCCTGGGTGACGAGCTGCGCTCCAAGGTCCAGGACCTGCAAGCGGGCAACCAGACGGCCAAGGAGCTTCTACACCTCTCCATCGAGTACGCGAATTACACCCTCGAGCTCGTCGCGCAGGCGGCGACGCCCGACGGCATGGTCTATGACGGGAGCGTCTCTCAGGCTCCTAGCTTACTCTTGGATCGGAGGGCCTGATGGACTTTTCACTCCTGGGCATCAACGCCGCCGTTCGCGGCATGACCGCGGCCCAGACGGCTCTCAACACCATGGGCCACAACGTGGCCAACGCCAATACCGAGGGCTATTCCCGCCAGCGCGTCAACGTCTCGGCCGCCTCGCCGCTGCCGACCCCCGGCTTCAACACCCCGGTGCGGATCGCGTCCATCGGCGCGGGCACGCAGGTCAACGGCATCAACCGGCTCCGCGATGAGTACCTCGACCTCCAGGTCCGCCGAGAGAACGCGACCCTGGGCGCCAACGAGGCCTTCGCCGAGCACGTCAAGCTGATCGAAGACATCTTCCACGAACCGTCGGAAACGGGCCTTTCGGCCTTGCTCGACGAGTTTTTCAATGCGTGGCATACGCTCACGTCCAACCCGGAGGCCCCGGGCGTCCGCGCGGTCGTTCGTGACCAGGCCGCCACGCTGGCCAACGCGCTGAACGATGCATCTCATCGCCTGAACACCCAGCGCGAGGAGATCGACGGGCAGATCCGAAACGCGGCCACCGATATCAACCTCTTCGCCTCGCAGATCGCGCAGCTCAACGTGCAGATCGCGGAGGTCCAGGTGGGCGGCGGCTCCGCCAACCAGTTGCTGGATCAGCGGGATCTCCTGCTCGAAAAGATGTCCAAGCTGATCAAGGTTCAGACGGTTCAGCATGACGACGGCAAGGTCTGGGTTTACCTGCACGGTCGCGCCTTGGTGGCCGGCAATATCCAGACTCCGCTGGAGGTCCGCCCCAACGGGGAGGGAGCCTACTCGGACATCGTCTTCGACGGGGATGTGGTCGATCAGAAGGAGATCGGAGGATCCATCGGGGCGCTCCTGGAGCTTCGCGACCAGATCATCGGTCGAGATCGCTACCGGCCGACCGCACCGGTGCTTCCGGATACTCCCAACGGAATTCTTCACCGCCTCGATTCGCTGGCCAATCAGCTGGCGCAGGAGGTCAACGCCTTGCACCGCTCGGGCAGCCTGACGGACGGGACGCCCAGCGGCCGCGATTTCTTCGTGAACTTCCGGACGGGAGCATCGACCATGGGAGCAGGTCAGATCGCGGTGAACCCTGACATCATGAACGGGACCGCGGGACTCGAGCTGATCGCGACGGGCGGGACTCCCTCGTCGGGCCCCGGCGATACGACGATCGCGAAGGCGATCGCGGCCCTGCGCAACAAGGCGACCATGGGACCGACCGCGACCTTCGAGGACGATTACCGCAACTTCCTGGCTGCCCTCGGCGTCACGGGTCAGTCCGCCATCCGCATGGTGAAGAACCAGGGCGAAGTCTTGAATCACCTGTCGCAGCGCAAGGAAGAAGTCTCGGGCGTCAACATGGACGAGGAAATGGCCGATATGGTGCGCTACCAGCATGCCTACCAGGCCTCGGCGCGCGCGCTCAATACGTTCGATGAAATCCTCGATCGGATCATCAACGGGCTCGGAGCGGGTCGTTAGGCAGTTCGGCGGCTAAGGCCAAGCGCCTGAAGCGAAACTAGGAGGTAGGGGCCATGCGCGTCACCAACAACATGATCTTCGGGGCCACGACGACCCACGCGAGGAATCACCTCGAGAAGCTCTTCGGTCTTCAGAATCAGCTCGCGACGGGCAAGAAGATCACGCGTCCATCGGACGATCCGACCGGCACCGACCGGGCGATGCTGCTGCGGGGAACCCTCAAGCAGCAGGAGCAGTACCAGGAGAACATCCGCGATGCCAGCACCTGGCTGACCCTCACGGACGGAGCGCTCTCCGAGGCGTACTCGGTCATGGACCGCGCCCGTGAGTTGGCGGTGCGCGGCGCCAACGACAGCAACCAGAGCGACGAGCGGATCGCCATGGCCGAGGAGGTCAAGCAGCTTCGCTCGCAGCTTCAGGTCATCGCCAACTCCGAGATCAACGGGCGTTTCATCTTCGGCGGCACCATGACGGTCGCGCAGCCCAACCGCACGCCGGCCTTCGAGATGCCGTACCCGGATCCCGTCCCTCCCGCGACCGAGATTGCCTACACCGGAAACGACGTCCTGATGGACACCGAGGTGGTGCCCGGCGTCACGCTGCCTTACAACACGCCGGGGGCCTCGGCGTTTGGCCAAGGGACCGATGCCGATCGGGCCTTCAAGGTCCTCGAGGATCTCGAGCTTGCGCTTCGGAACGGTGATTCCACGGAGATCTCTCAGAGCATCGGCCGCCTCGACGTGGCCTTGAACCGCGTTTCCACCGAACGGGCCGTGGTCGGTAGCCGCATCAACCGCCTGGACCTGCTCGAGAACCGCTATGCCGACGCGGCCATCTCCTACAAGGAGCGCCTTTCCGAGACGGAAGAACCCGAGTTCGCCGACGTGGTCTCCCAACTCATGCAGCAGGAATCGGTCTACCAGGCTTCCCTGGCAGCCAGCGCGCGGATCATCCAGCCGTCGCTTTTGGATTATTTACGGTAGAATAGAGCGGCGTTCCCCGTCACGATCGAGGTTGATCCATGAAGCTCGAAACTCGTCAGTTTGGTCCTCTCGAGGTCGAACCGGCAAGCATCCTCACTTTTCCCTCGGGCCTGCTCGGCTTCGAGGAGCTCACGCGCTTCGTCCTTCTGGAGGACGCGGAGATTGCTCCCCTGGAGTGGTTGCAGTCGGTGGACAACCCGCAGATCGTCTTCACCGTCATCGATCCGACCGTGGTCTTCGGGAACTACCAGCCCGACCTCAAGGAGGACGACTGGGAGGCCCTGGGCATTCCGGAATCGACGTCCCTCAAGGTCCGGGTGCTCGTGACGGTTCCCAAGGATCCCGCCGAGATGACCGCCAACTTGCTCGGGCCTCTGGTCATCAGCACCGAACACGGGAAGGGCCGACAGCTCGTCCTGACGGATTCGGAGTACCCTGTCCGCCAGCGGCTGCTTCCCGAACCGGCCGCGGTCTAGGAGGTCACTTGCTCGTCCTGAATCGCAAACCCAACCAGAGCATCATGATCGGCGAGGACATCGAGGTCGTCATCCTCGAGGTCAAAGGGGACAACGTCAAGATTGGCCTCAAGGCCCCCCGGAACGTTCCGGTCTTCCGCCAGGAGCTCTTGGCGGAGCTCAAGGCCGAGAACCAGCGGGCGGCCTCCCAGGCCTCACCGGAGGCGGCTGCCCAGCTCCTCAAGCAGGCCTTCCCGAAGCCTCAAGCCTAGGACTCCGATTTTGCAAGCGCTTTCGCCCGGTGCATACCGGGCGAGCCCTGTCATGCCTTCACGGAAGCTTGATAGGACTCCGAAGCCAGTGGTATAAAGGGGGAGTTGACCTCCCCTTTGTCCTGCGATTGAGGCCCCATTGAAGATCCGCCAATTTACCGCCGCCACCATGCAGGAGGCGCGGATGAAGATCAAGATGGACCTGGGCCCGGACGCCGTCATCCTGCACTCGCGCACGTTCAAGCGCGGCGGTTTCTTCGGCTTCTTCAGCAAGGAACATGTGGAGGTCCTCGCGGCGGTCGATACCCCCGAGCGCCCCTTCACCCTGCGCCCCGCGGCGGCGACTCCCGAACCTTCGGTCAAGGTCTCCGAACCTACCGTCAAGGTTTCCGAACCCGCCCGCGCCGAAGCCCCCCTTTCCGAGCCCAAGATCGAGATGGCCGCGACCGTGCCGGTCGCCCAGCGCCCTGCCGATCATGCAGAGTTGGCCGAGATTCGCGAGGCCGTGGGAGAGGTCAAGCAGATCCTGAGCACGGTCAAGACCCAGCTCGAGCATCCGCGACCAGCCAGTTCAACCGCTTGGCCCGAGAAATGGCAGCCCCTCTACGAGCGCATGGTCGCCTCGGAGCTGGATCCTGCCCTCATTCAGACCTTGATGACCCGCCTGGAGCACGAGACGGACGTTGAAGAAGGCGTGCGCGCCCTCGAGGAGACGATCGTGGACTGGCTGCAAGGCGGTGGTCCCATCGAGACGTCGACGGGCGCAGGGCCGACGATTGTGGCCCTGGTCGGTCCGACGGGCGTGGGCAAGACCACGACGATCGCGAAGCTGGCCGCCAACTTCCGCCTCTTGGCTCAGAAGGACGTGGGCCTGATCACCATCGACACCTACCGCGTGGCCGCCGTCGAGCAGCTCCGGACCTACGGGGACATCATCGGGATTCCGGTGGAGGTGGTCTTGACGCCTAGCGCGCTGAAGCAGGCGTTGGATAGGTTCCAGAGCAAGGACCTGGTGCTCATCGACACGGCGGGGCGATCGCCCACCAATCGCATGCACCTCAACGAGCTCAAGGGCTTCCTCGATTTCCCGCATCCCAAGGAAGTTCACCTGGTGCTCTCCGCCACCACCAACCGCGCCAACCTCCAGAAGGTGGTCGAGGCCTTCACCCCGGTCGGAATCGACCGCTTGGCCTTCACCAAGATCGACGAGTCCGTCGCCTTCGGTGGCCTCATCTCGACGGCTTACGCCCTCGGCAAGCCCCTGAGTTACCTGACCACCGGCCAGAGCGTTCCCGATGACATCCGCGAGGCGGAGCCCCGGGCGATCGCCAAGTCCCTCATCGACGAGCTCCTGTCATGAGCGATCAGGCTGCGAAGCTGCGCGCCCTCGTGCAGCAACAAAGCGAGAAGCACCTCCCTTCGGAGCCGCCTGCCGAGTCCCCGCGCCCGCGCTTCAAGACCCGCACCATCGTGGTCACCAGCGGCAAGGGTGGTGTCGGCAAGACCAACCTCACCGTGAACCTCGCCTTGGCCTTCGCCAAGCGCGGCAAGAAGACCCTGCTCTTCGACGCCGATCTCGGCATGGCCAACCTTGACGTGCTGCTGGGCATCTCGCCCCCGCACACGCTCGTCGACGTGATTCAATCGCGCAAGCGCTTGGACGAGGTGATCTTCCCCATCAGCGAGAACCTCGAGCTGATTCCCGGAGGCTCGGGCATCAGCGAGCTGGCCAACCTGCCTGCCTCTCAGCTAGAGAGCCTCTTGATGCGCCTCACGGAGATCGAGGGGCGCTCGGAGATTCTCTTGATCGACACGGGAGCCGGCATCTCGCGTCAAGTCCTGGACTTCGTTCTGGCGGCCCACGAGGTGATCGTGGTGACCACGCCCGAGCCGACGGCCATCACGGACGCTTACGGGATGATCAAGGCGCTCAACGCCCAAAATCCGGGCGCGACCGTGCACCTGCTGGTGAACCAGGCCGACTCCGAGGTGGAGGCGCGCTCGGTGGCCTCGAAGCTCACGATGATCGTCGAGCGCTTCCTCGAGGTCAAGCTCAACTTCCTCGGCTTCGTCGAGAAGGACGTGAACGTCGGACGGGCCGTCCTGCAGCAGCGGCCGTTCTCGTCGCTTTATCCGTATGCCGTGGCCACCCGGCGCGTCAACATCCTGGCCGGGACCCTGCTGGTGCAGATGGAGGAGATTCCGACGCGGGAAGGCTTCTTCTCGCGCTTCTTCCGGCGTCTCAAGCAGTAAGTCGCAACGTGAGAGGGCGGGCCCACGGGCCCGCCCTCTCACGTTTAACGATTCTGCCTGGTTGCTCGGCCTTTACTCGGCCTTACGGCGACGCGACTGGAGGTAGGCGCGGCCGTTGCGAACGGTCTGCAGGGCGCGGCTGACTTCGGATTCCAGCTGAGCGAGCACCTGGTCGGCGTAGCGCTCGGCGGAGACGCGCATCTCATGGGCGTCACGCTGCGCGGTGGCGACGATCTTCTGGGCTTCCTGCTTGGCGCGCGCAATCTCCCCTTCGGGATCGGACGTCGCGGGAAGGCGATCCGAGAGGAACGAGGGAAGGCCGTTGTCGCCGGCCGGGGCAATCCGGGCAGGCTCCTCGACGAGGCGCTCGACGACCGCGGGAGCCGTCTCGACGACGGGGCGGGGCGGCAGGCTCGACTGGGTGACCAGGGGCTCGGCCTTGGGCACCACGTGCTCGCTGAACGTTTCCTCGGTGACCGAGGGCTCGATCGGAGCCAGCATCTCGTAACGGCGCTCGGAGGGAGACGCCTGGTCGCGGGCGATCTCGGCGAGGTAGTTGGTGGCGGCCGTCATCGAGAGCTTGGGAGCCGATTGCTGGCTCTGATCCTGCTGGTACTGCAGCACGAGCTCGCTGCCGTTGAGGCCCATCAGCTTGGCGTACTGTCGAATGTAGCCATGAATGTAGACGGGAGCGGGAAGCTTCGAGACGTCACCCTCCTCGAGGGCCACGAGATACGGAAGCTTGATATAAGTCCGCTGGGCCACTTCATCGAGGGAAATTCCCTTGGCTTCGCGGGTTTGACGCAGGATCTGGCTGACAGAGGGCATATACCGGACACTCCTACCGTAGATTGCGGCGTGCAAGAGGCTATTCGCGCGGTCGGTGACCATTCTAACATAACGCGATCACTTGCCAACCCTACTCCATGTCGCTCAGGCGACAGGTCGCCATGGAGACATGTGATGGATGCACCAACGAAGCGGTTTTACATGGATGTTAATTTTTGTTTGCCCAAAAGCCCGCCCCCCCGTGGCGAGCCGATGAGCGGGGTACAATGAGCCCATGCTGAAGACGTTGCGCATCACCAATTTCATCCTGATCGAGTCCCTCACGCTGGACCTGGCGGCGGGCATCTGCCTCCTGACCGGTGAAACCGGCGCCGGTAAGTCCATCATCATCGACGCCGTCCTGGCCGTCCTGGGAGGCCGGGTCTCGACCGACCTGATCCGTGCCGGCGCGCCTCGCGCCAGCCTCGAGGCCACCTTCGCCATCACCCCCTCCGAAACCCTGGCGGCCATCCTCGACGCTCATGGCATCGAGCCCGCCGTCGATGGAGAGCTCACGCTTTCGCGCGAGGTCACCCCCAAGGGAAGCCGCTGCCGCATCGAAGGCCAGCTCGTTCCCCAGTCCGCCCTCAAGGAAGTTGGTGAAACCCTTGTCGACGTCCTGGGCCAGCACGAGAACACCCTCTTGACCCGCTCGCGCGAGCATCTGCGCATCCTCGACGAGTTCGCAGGATCCGAGGCCATGGCCGCCCGAACGGAGACCGCTCGTCTTCACTCCAAGCTGCTCTCCCTGCGCGGCGAGCTCGCCGCCCTGGAGCGCTCGGCCGCCGAGCGCGAACGCCAGCGCGACTTCTGGCAGTACCAGCTCGCCGAGATCGAAGCCGCCGAACTCGATAATCCCTCGGAAGCCGACGAGCTCAAGGCCGAACGCCAGATCCTCGTCAACGCCGAGGATCTCAAGCGGGATCTCACCGGCGCTTACGCCCGCCTCTACGGAGGAGACGAGACCCCCTCGGTCACGGACCAGGTCGACGAGATCCTCTCGACGCTGCGCGACGGTGCCGAACTCGACCCCGAGCTGGGCACGCTCGCCGAGGCCGTCGAAGGAGCCCTCTCCACCCTTCAGGACACGGCACGCGAGATCCGTCGCAGGGCCGAGCGCCTGGAGGCCGATCCCGAAAGGCTCGCCGAGGTTGAGACCCGCCTGGACCTCTTGCGCGACCTGCTTCGCAAATACGGCCCCACGGTCGAGGACATGCACGCCCTGGCCGAACGCCTCCGCCAGGACCTGGGAGCCGCCGAGAGCGATTCGTCCCGCCAGGAAGAGATCCGCGCGGCGCTCGTTCAGACCGAGAAGAAGCTCGAGGCCACCGCCCGTCGCTTGACCGAGCTTCGCGAGGCCGCCGCGGGCCGCATGGAGGACTCGGTGGGCCAGGAGCTCAAGGACCTCGGCATGAAGGAGGCGCGCTTCTTCGTGGCCTTCAAGCCCCATGAGGCGATCGGTGCCGAGGGCGCCCAGACCGCCGAGTTCATGCTGGCGCCGAACCCGGGCGAGCCTCCGCGCCCCTTGGCCAAGACGGCCTCGGGAGGTGAACTCGCACGCTTGATGCTCGCGCTCAAGACCGTGCTTCACCGCGAGGACGGCACGCCCACCTTGATCTTCGACGAGGTGGATACCGGCATCTCGGGGCGGGCGGCGCAGGTCGTGGCCCAGAAGATCGCCACGCTCGGCAGCCGGAGTCAGATTCTCTTGATCACGCATATGCCGGCGATCGCCGCCATCGCGGACCGTCACTGGCATATCGAGAAGCGCATCGCCGAGGGCCGCACCTCGGTCTCGCTGGAATTGCTCGAAGGCGAGGCCGTGGTCCGCGAGCTCGCGCATATCGCCTCGGGCGACGCCGCGTCGGCCGCCGCCATGAGCCATGCGCAGGAGCTCTTGACCAAGGCGCAGGAGTTTAAGAATCAAGCCTCGGGCGCGTCCTTGGCCGCGGGTGGACGCTCGCGATGAGCGATTGCCGCATCCGACTCCGGAACGGTGCGCGCGAGCTGGAGCTGAAGGGCGATCGCCTCTTCGTCGAAGAGATGCTCGCCCGCTTCGCTCCCTGGATCCAAGACCCCCTCGCCGAGCCCGTGCTCGCATCCGAGCCGGAGGCCTCCCGCCGCGCAGCCGAGTTGCCGCGGGTGCCCGTGTCCTTTCGGGTGCGGACGGCCATCTCGTTCGCGGATTTCCTGCAGCTCAAAGCGCCCGAGACTCCGCTCGGGCGCTTGCTGGTGCTGGCGTACTTCCTCGAAAAGTACCAGCAACGCCCCGCCTACGCTCCCGACGAATTGACGGCCTGGTGGCAGGAACGCTGGCCGAAGGAACCCCTGGACCCGCAGCTCTGGCAGGATGCCGTCGCCGAAGGCTACCTCGAGTGGGAGACGCCCGAGGCCTTGACCTTGACCTACCGTGGGCAAGTGCACGTTCGCGACGGTCTCGCCTGAGCGTCGCCTGACCGCTACCGCCTAACCCCGTCGTTCGAGATGCGCGAGCCCGTTGGGCCGCTCTCACGCTAGGATCCCTTCGTTCCATGGGCGATGGGAAGGGGGGAGCGCGTGGCGAAGCAAGCGTTGACGAAAGGGAAACGGTCGGAGTCGGTGCCTTTGCGGTCGTCGCGACTGCCGGCGATCGCCCTGCTTTTCGCCCTCGGAGGATGCTCGGAGGGCGTTTCCGTTCCGGCCCCGCTTCCCAGCGATCCTCCCCCCGCGCAGAATCAGCTCGTGGACGCGCCCGTGCCCCTGCCTTCCCCCTGGCCGCGCGTCCTGGGCAAGCCCGGTCGTCTGGCCGAGAGCTTCCAGCGGGATCTCTCGGATTGGAAGGACGTGCGCGAGGATGCTCATTCCTACGCCTGGCTCTACCCGGGCCGCTGGGTCACGACTCCCCAGGGCTTGCTTCACGACGAGATCATGCGGCCCCCGGCGCTTTCGTTCCGGCGCTACGCGGGCAAGGCCTTCGGGACGCCCGACGGCGAGCTTCCCGCGCGTTACCGGGTCCAGCTCACCGTCACGCCGATTGCGGCGCATCCCCAGAACTTCCCGCCGGTCGGAGACCTGGGCATCCCAGTTTACTACTTGGATCCCTTGCATTACGTCGAGGTGGTCTTCAAGCCGGAGACGCTGGAGATCTGGGCCTGTGACGGCGGTTTGCCCATGAAGTGGCGGGGCTGGCACCCGCTTTACGAGACGCCCATGCCGACCCGCGCGAATCAAGCGCGCCGCCTCCTGGCCGAGGTGGACACGGAAGCGGGAATGCTGACCGTTTCGGTGGACGGAACGGTCGTCACGAGCGTCCGGCACGGCATGATCCAGCCCATTTCCCACTTCTTCGCCCTCAGGGCGACGGGGAACCGGATGCGCATCTCGGAGTTGCGCCTGGAGAGTTATTGAAGCGGGGGCTCCTCGGAAAGCGGGAACATGATGGTCCCGGTTTCGGGGTCGCGATGCGCGATCAGGGCCGAGAGGTCGGGCGCGGCATGCGCGAGCGCCTCGGCGGGAAGCTCGATTTGCGAGGCATTCTCGCGAATCGGCAGGACCAGCGGAATGATCAAGGGCTTGCCCCTGCGGATGACCTCGTAGGCCAGGACTTGCTGGCTATCGAGGTCGAAGATCACGTCGGTGATGGGGCCGAAGTTGCGGCCATCGTCGGTGACGAGCTGCTTGCCGATGCCCGTGGGCTCCGCCTCGGGGACGGTCGCGCCCTCGCCGGGAGTGATCGTGATCTGGCCTGGCTCGATGGCGGCGATCTGCTGCTGGGCCACCACCTGATCGGCCTGCTCGAGTCCGCCGACCTTGAGGCCCAGGAGCTGGCCCGAGGTCGGATCCCAGATGACCTGCGTGACCTTGCCCAGGCGTCGCCCCGTCTGGGCATCGACGACCATGCGGCTCATCAGTTCGCGTCCGTAGTAAAGCACGGCTTCCTCCCGAGGGCTCTCGCGCCCATGGTAGGGCCTCGGGCTCCGTCGGCCTTGGGAGGAATGCCCAAAGGGTTTCATCAGGCCCAAGGCTGCGCTATCGCGGGCGAAGCGAAAAGGCCCGCCGGATTCCGGCGGGCCTTCGACTTACTCCTGGATGGTGACCTTCTCCATCTTGTCGCCCGGCTGGATGGCGTTGACGACGTCCATGCCCGACTCGACCTGGCCGAAGACCGTGTGAAGGTTGTCGAGGTGGGGCTGGGGGCTATGGGTGATGAAGAACTGCGAGCCGCCCGTGTCGGGGCCGCGGTGCGCCATCGAGAGCGAGCCCGTGCCGTGCTTGTGGGGGTTGCCCTTGGTCTCGCAGGGGATGGTGTAGCCGGGGCCGCCGGCGCCGGTGCCCTGCGGGCAACCGCCCTGGATGACGAAGTTCGGGATCACCCGGTGGAAGGTCAGCCCGTCGTAGAAGCCCTCCTTGGCGAGCTTCGCGAAGTTGGCCACGGTCCCGGGGGCCTCCTGGGGGAAGAGCGTCAGGGTGATGTCGCCCTTGGCGGTGGAAATCACAGCTTTCATCGAGAGTCCTTTTCTAGGGGGTGGGGGGCGGAGCCCCCATTGTCCCACCAAAGGCTGCTCTCCCGCAAGAAGGCCCCCCGTCCCGCGGGTCAGGGGCTCTCGATCTCGACGCGGTTATCCACCCCTTGCACGCCCCAGGTCATCCAGACGTCCTCCTCGGCCATGTTGCGCTCGGCCTCCGAGCGCGCCAGCCCGTAAAGCGTCACGTGCCCGTCGCGGACCTCGACGTGGAAGCGCAGGGCGTCGACCAGCTTGTCCTTGTCGAAGGCCACCCGGATCGACGTCAGAATCTCTTGATCGGAGTCTTCCTCCTCGGGAACGACCGCGATCTGGTTGTGGACGTCGGCCACGCCCGGCACCCACCAGGCGACCAGTCCCGCCAGCCGCTTCTTGGCCAGCGCGTCCTGATGACCCCCCAGGGTCACCACGCCCTGGTTCACCGTGATCACGATGTCCCGCTCGCTCAGGTACGGATCCTCCGTCAAGGCGTTATGGACATGCATGGCGATCACCTCGTCGGAGCGCTGCGGGACCGCCCGGATGCGCAAGCGGTTCTCGACCCGCGAGATGCCCTCCAACTGGCAGATCACTTGCTCGGCCGCGCGTTTCTCGATCAGGCTGTCGACGGTTCCCTCCAGGATGACCGTGCCCGCTTGAACCCGAAAATCAATGGCGCCGCCCTCGCTCTTGGAGCGAACCCGCCGATCGCGGGTCAGGGCGGCGCCGATCGCCTCTTGAAGGTCGACATCCGTCTTCATGATGGGCCTCCTCTCGCGGTTTCACCGGGGTTCAACGCACCCATGGCGGCCCCGCCCAGGGGCCGGGGGCTCTCAATCGAATCCTACCTCCGAGCGAAGGAAAGGCCCATGGGAGGAGAGGCTGAAAAAAGCGGGACTAGTCGTCGTCCGAGGAGGTCTGCGGACGGAACTGCCGGATCTTGGATCCCGTGGCCGGCGACGGTGCCGGAGTCGGCTTGGGAGCCGACATCTTGCGCTCCGCCTCACCCACCATCCGGGCGAACTGCGCGAAGTCCTCCACGCTGAAGTACAAGGCCGCCTGGTAGGCGTTCACCACCACCCGGTTCTCGCCCTCGACGTACCAGATGGTCCCGAAGTCGCACTCGCCAAGGGTTCGAAAGTTGTTGACGTCCACGGCATTCTCCTTTGCTTGGTTCTTGCGAGACGATCTTAACACACGCTACCCCTCGATCAGCACCTTTGCCTTGCCCTGCTTGTTGATCACGCGGGCCGTGGTCACTCCGTTCGACTGGATGAACTGCAGATCGAGGGTCGTCTCCCGAATTCGCAGCCCCCGAACATGCACCTCGTCCAGCCAGGGAGGCAAGGTCGGCTGCACGATCCGCAGCGCGTTATTGGGTGCGTCGGGCTGGATGCCCAGGGACGATTGCAGCAAGAGAAAACCCGTCCCTGCCGCCCAGGCTTGCGGCGAGCAGGCCACGGGGTAGGGCACGGGACGGTCCAGCTCGCCCATGCGCGCGAAACCGCAGAAAAGCTCCGGAAGCCGGTAGTACGGGAAGTACAAGGAGGCCTGGAACAAGGCGTCGAAGAGCGTGATGACCTCGTCCTTGTAGCCATGGTCGGCCAGCCCCTTGATGATCAGCGAGTTGTCATGCGGCCAGATCGTGCCGTTGTGATAGCTCATGGGGTTGTAGACCGGACTTTCGGCCGACATCGTCCGGATGCCCCAGCCCGAGAACATGTCCGGAGCCAGCAACTGCTGCACCAAGAGCGGGATCCGCTCGTCGGCGACGATCCCGCACCAGAGCGCATGGCCCGGGTTCGAGGTCTTCACGTTGACCTGGCGCTTCTTCCCGTCCAGGGCCTCCACGTAGAAGCCGTCCTTCTCGCTCCAGAAGGCCTGGTTGAACGCGACTTTCAGCTCGTCGGCTTCGCGCGAGAGCCGATCGCCCAGAATTCGCAGATCCATCAGGTAGCAAAGTTCGGCCGTGCGGCGCTTGGCGTCGTAGACGTAGCCCTGCACCTCGGCGAGGGCGATCGCCCCTTCCGCCAGGGTCGCGTCCGGGAAGATCACCGAGTTCACCGAGTCCTTCCAGCCCTGGACCACCAGCCCCACGGGCGAGCGCCGCTCGTACTCGACGAAGCCGTCCCCGTCGATGTCTCCGTAGCCTTCCAGCCACATCAGGGCCCCTTCCACCGCGTCCCAGATCTCGCGCACGAAGCCCACGTCCCCGGTCCAGCGGTAGTACTCCGACAAGAGAATCAAGAACAGGGGCGTCGCGTCCACCGAGCCGTAATAGGGCGTATGCGGCACCACGCCCAGGCGCGCCAGCTCGCCCGTGCGAATCTCGTGCATGATCTTGCCCGGCTCTTCGTCCTTGAAGGGGTTGTCCTCCTTGCCCTGGTACTTCGCCAGGAAGCGCAGGGTTCCCTTGGCGATGTCGGGCGTCAACAGAAGGGTCTGGTAGGCCGTGATCAGGGCGTCGCGCCCGAAGGGCGCCGTGAACCAGGGGATGCCCGCCGAGGGGAAGTAGCCCGTCTCGTAGTCCAGGGTCAAGGAAGCGATGTCGCGCATGGAGCGGTTGAGCATGAGGTGGTAGATCTCGTTCGAGCTCCAGAGCTGGGTCCGGGTCTCGGCTTTCTTGCGGGCCGCCACGTCCAGGTCCTCGACGAACTCCAGGAACGGCTTCAAATTGCCGTTTCGGGGCTTCTCGTCCCCGTGAAGGGTCTCGAGCGTGTACTCGAATTCCGCCTGGCCGCCGTTGGGCTCCATGGTGAGTTCGAGGTGGGCGATCGCCCGCGTCGAGTAGTGCTCGGTCGGAAGCACCTCCAGGCGCGTCAGGGGCGCCGAGGCGAGGAAGCGAATCCGCGTCTGCCGGAAGAGCTCGTCTCCTCCCATGTAGCTCAGGATCACGCAGCGATCGCCCTCGACCTTCGGCTGCAGGAAGGTCCCGTGCCGCTGCCGGTGCATGCCCCGAACCTCGAAGATATCCGCGTAATCGGCCGCGAACTCCAAGCTGAGGCGCAGGGTCAGCGGGAAGGGGTTGTAGTTGACCACCCGGATCTGCTCGCGCAGGAAGTTCTCGATGGCCCGGATGCTCGAGACGTAGATCGTCTCCTGGGCGATTTCCTGGCCGGACGGCAGGCAGAGTTTCTGGTTCATGTACTCGACCTGCGAGAGGTAGTTTCGCTCGGCCGAGAAACTGAGCAAAGTCGGCACTTCCCCTTCCAGCCTCAGGATTAGCCCCGAGAGGAAGCGGGTATCCGAGGAGTAAAGCCCCATGCCGCAGCCGGTGCCCGGGTAGACGTTCCCATCGTCGGCGCAGACCAGGAACAAGGACTCCTGCTTGATGACCTGCCGCCCTTCGCGGCAGGCGGTGAGCACCGCCGGGATGCCGCTCGACAAGACTGCCGAGAGCTCCCGGTCGATCTGGTAGACCTCGCTTCCCACCTGGATCGTCTTCGGCTCCTCCGCAGACAGGCTCCCGGTCAGGGGAATCTCCTCGGCCATGCTGATCCTCCTGCGTTCCCTCGTTCGCGTCTTGCCCCGCGTCTTGGGCCCATGGGTGACGCCCTTGGCGCGCGCCCCCGTCCCGGACGCCCGCTAGCCGTCGGCCACCGCCATCTCGAAGCGCGAGGCGATCGCCCCCTGCCCTTCCCGCAAGCGGGTCAACATGAAGTTCAGGTACGCCGAGAGCTCGGGGGTATCCGTTTCCAGGTAGATCTGGAGGATATCCCCGTACTCGCGGTACGAAAGCTGGATATGCGGCTCGTGCTCGCGGGCCAGGTCGAGGAGCAGCAGCACCTCCGACTTGGAGCAGACGGAAAACTGGTGGGTCTTGCTCATCCCGTCACCCCCTTCAGGCCGGGCGCCGCCGGAGTCGGCCATGCCACGCGGAAAACGAGGTGCGGGCGGAATCGGAAGCGGGGGTGGACGTCGGAAATGCCGTGGCCGATGGCCGGCCGTGGCCCCGAGGGCCTGCCGGCGTGCCGTTGCGGATCGCCCCGATTCTAGGGCCGCCCCCTCGGGAAGTCAACGTTCGCAAGCCACCCATGAGAAGACTTGCCGATCCGCCATGAAGAGGTTAATATCGTTTTAAAGGGGGGTTAAGACGTTGCGTCAAACCGGAAGCGCAAACGGCATCGGAACCACCGCCGTCGCCCTGGCGGCCGGCTTCCTCGTCGCCTCCGCCACCGCCCTCGCTTCCGCCTGGGGGCCATGGGCCCCGCCGATCCTCGCCGGCCTCGGTGCCGCCGCCT
>Ga0180215_1000110_pt1 | contig 122973 bp, 129 predicted proteins | sample eDN3rd37CBELigBY_FD_128871 | JGI IMG/M metagenome (GOLD analysis project Ga0180215, IMG submission 128871) | Enriched backyard soil microbial communities from Emeryville, California, USA - eDNA 3rd pass 37_C BE-Lig BY (version 2) (version 2) | ecosystem: Environmental > Terrestrial > Soil >... | reverse complement strand
ACCTGTGAAAATTAGTGAGTTCTTTATAAATGCAGTTACCAAATATTAATGAAATAAATGAAGGGAGTGGAATCAAATGACTAGAGAATATGGTTTATGTATATGGACCTTCGGTGATATCCCATTGGAGGAAAAGTGTAGATTAGCAAAAGAAATCGGGGTGGACGGAGTTGAGGTTCAGGGAGATTTAAAGCAGGATCCTCAAGAATTGGCTAATTTATTGGCTAAATATGAGTTAAAGGTGCTATCGGTTACACCTACTAATGTCGATATTTCTAATATAAATGAAGATACACGGCAAAAGGCTGTACAATACTTTTTAGATTTATTAAGCTGGGCAAGGGAAATTGGTGCAAATAGAATTTGCTTGCATGGTGAAGTTGGTAAAATTGTCGGATGTGGAGATCATGAAAAGGATTGGGAGCTTCTCTTAAACAGCACGAAAACTGTCATGGAGAAAGCAGAAGCCTTACAAATCGAAGTGGTATTTGAAGTATTAAATCGATATGAAAATCATCAAATTGTTACCTCAAAAGAGGCTTTAAGACTGATTGATGCTGTTAACAGTCCAAAGTTATTTGTGTTATTGGACGCCTATCATATGAATATAGAAGAATCTAATCCAGTAGATGCATTAAAAACTGCAGGCAAGAAATTAGGGATTTACCATGTGGCGGATTCTAATCGTCAAGCCATTGGAAACGGACATGCAGATATAAAAAGTCAAATTGCTGCATTACATGAAATTGACTATGTAGGACCAATTATTATGGAAATGACAGCAGAAGGTCCAAATCCATTTACACCAATTAAAGGAGAGAATTATCTACAAGTTGTTATTGATTATTACAAAACTTCCTTGGAAAAACTAAAAGCAATGGAATATTTAAAATCAGCTTTATAATCTCTTTCTGATATTGAAAATGTAAATCTGAGCTACTTAGGAGCATAAGCTTTTACGGTTATGCTTCTAGGTAAGCTTCTCAAAATTTGATATCTGAAACAAGAACTCTTATTATGGGGTCGTTTCCCAGGCGAGCCCGCCTAATTTTGATACTTATTTTACGTACAGTGAACATCACTTGTGCGTTTTTTTATCTTAATGAAGCAGTCACTTATACTATAGAAAAAAGGCATACAAATGAAATATTATGTTAATATAAAAAATAAGATAAATTATCGAAAGATTGTAATCTATGTTACAATCTTTCGAAAGTATTAATGCTATAATGAAGAAAATAAACCATACAAGACAAGATGTGTTTTTATTTTGCATCCGTCAACTTATAAAACTACATAAACTGAAAAGGGGTATTCATATGCAGAACATGGCGGTATTAGGAGCCGGAATTATGGGGCACGGTGTAGCTCAATTATTAGCACAAGCTGGAAAAAATGTGAAAATTCAAGCGAGAAGAGAGTCATCATTAGAAAAAGCAAGAGAGCTTATTACAAACAGTCTACAAATTATGGTAGAAAAAGAAATGACAACTGCTGAAGAAATGGAACAGGCGTTAGCACGTATTACCTATACAACAGATTTACGTGAAGCAATTGACGGTGCTGAATTCATTCTTGAATCCATTCCGGAAGTTCTTGAGACAAAATTAGCTACCTACGAAATCATTGAAAGCGTTGTCCCAAAAGAAACGATCATTGCGTCTAATACTTCGACTTTCCCATTAAAGGAATTAACTCAAAATGCAAAGCATCCGGAAAGATTTGTTATCACACATTACTTTAATCCACCACAAATTGTACCAGTTGTGGAAATAGCTCAATTCGAGAAAACGGATAAAGCTGTAGTTCAAGCTGCTTATGATTTAATGAAAGAAATTGGAAAAGCTCCAGTTGTTCTGAATAAAGAAATTACCGGTTTTATCGTTAACCGTGTTCAAGTAGCCTATCTGCGTGAATGTTTCAATTTAATTGAACAAGGAATTTGTACAGCAGAAGATATCGATATTGCTACAAGAGGCAGCATGGGCTTCAAATGGGCTTTCTGTGGACCATTAGAAAGTCAAGATTTAGCTGGACTTGAAACAACAAGAGCGATGGTAGGGAACATCATGAAGGATCTTTCAAACACAAGAGAGGTGCCTAATTTCTTAAATGAAATGGTAGAAAATGGCGAGCATGGTATCCGTACAAATAAAGGTTTCTATGAATATGATGATAACGGTGCAAAAGCAATCCACAAACGTGACGATGCGTTCCTAGATCTTGCTAAACTTATTCAGCAAAAAGAAGAGAACAAGAAAGTTACATCTAACAAATAAGAGCATTTATATATGAAAAAAGGGAAGCTGAACAATGGCTTTCCTTTTTTATTTATCCTAAACCTCCAGAACAGTTCAATGAAAATTCGAAAATGGAAAAAGAACCTATATTGTAAAATTATATTGAGGATGCTTTAATAAGATATATAGCTGATGTTAAATAGCAATTTATTTTGTGAAAAATTACACATACTGACCGTTTGAAAAAGGAGAATATAATATGATACTCACAAAAGAAAGTGCCCTAAAAACAGAATCAAAGGTAAACTTAAGAGACAAGGTTATTAATGAAATAATTAATCTCATATTAGTGATGGATATCAGTGAATTAAATGGATGGGAAGATATTGAGTTTGGTAAAATTGATTCACTAAAAAACAATTCATCAATCTCGACTGAAGAGCTTATTATATTACAAGAAATATTAGAAAATAAATATGAAGAAATGCTATATCAAATGTATTTGGAGGAGTATTATCTTCAATAATCGTAAAATTAAGAATGTATGCAGCTGCCCTATGCAAAAGGCAGCTTTTTTTGTAGGAAAATCATGAATTTTCATTACTATTTTTTATAAATGTGCCAATTTGCATATAAATACAAAAAATTTGTTTACAATAGAAAAGATGATGTATGAAGATATACATATAATTCTGGAGGGAATCGTATGAGTCGACTTGATAGACTCAGAATGGGGAATGTCGAAACAAAACATTTTCAACAATTCAATGAGTTATTACGCTATGTATTTCAGGTTACAAAAAAAGAATTGCAAATGGTGGGCTGGGAAGAACGTGAGATTGCGTTAGCGAAGCTGCCCGTACTGGAAAAGGCTGATGTACTTGGCTGGTTTGATGGTGAAACACTGATTTCTCAATTAGCTGTTTACCCGTTTCAAGTAAATATTTTCGGACAAACATTTGAAATGGGCGGTTTGACAGGCGTCGGAACCTATCCAGAATATTCAGGGCTGGGACTTATGAATAAGCTGATGCGACAGGCACTATTGGATATGCAGCAAAGAAAACAATCCATTTCCTATCTATTTCCTTATTCGTTTCCTTTTTATCGCAGAAAGGGTTGGGAAATTATTTCAGATAAAATGACCTTTGAAATTAGAGACTACCAGATGCCAAAGACAAAAAAAGTACCCGGCTATGTAGAAAGATTGGATACAGAACATCCTGATGTTCGAAGGGTTTACAGACATTTTTCTGGTATGCGTCATGCGGCCATGATTCGAAATGAACTGGCTTGGGATGAATACTGGAGATGGGATTTGGATGATTTAACAGCAGCTGTGTATTATGATGGGTCACACCAGCCAGTTGGTTACCTTTTATATTGGATTTCGAAAGATGTACTGCATGTGAAAGAGATGGTTTATATAAATCAAGAGGCACGGATTGGACTGTGGAATTTCATCAGTGCTCATTTTTCTATGGTATCAAAGGTAATTGGGAACACCTATACAAATGATCCATTGGCATTTTGGCTCGAGGATGCCGATATTAAAGAAACGATTGCTCCATATTATATGGCACGTATTGTGGATGTTAAACAATTTATCGCTCAATTTCCTTTCAGGGCTTTGGGAACAGAAGTACATCTGACCTTTGAGCTTGATGACCCAATATTAGAATGGAATCAGGGGATCTTTACCCTTCATGTATCTGAAACAGGTCAAGGACAGCTGATACAAACGAAAGGTCTAGCTGATTTTTCATTGGATATCCAAACGCTTACAACGATGCTTCTGGGATACAAGAGACCATCCTATCTCGCCGTAATTGGACGACTTGGAAGTAATAAACAGACAGTGGAAATTCTAGAAAACTTAATTGAACGTGAAACACCTTATTTTTCGGATTATTTTTAATAGATAGCTCGTAGTTATTTACAGATAAAATCAGCGAACCTAATATAATTAGATAGTTAGCCGCACAGTGATGCTTTCACTCGTGTGGTTTTTTGTTGTTCAATGGTATATAAAAACTTTACAAATTATTTCAATGTAAAATAAAGGTAATTGAGTTGATATTATAGAAACTATCTATGACAAAAAACGTCAAAACGAAAGGGGAAAGTATGGAAAAGTTAATGAAGGGCAAGAAAGGGCTTGTTCTTGGAGTGGCAAATGAAAACAGTATTGCTTGGGCGATTTCGAAACGATTAGCGGAAGAAGGAGCAGACCTGGCTTTTACCTATCAAAATGAAAAGACAGCTAATTATGTGATTCCTTTATTTCAATCAATTACTAGCTCTTTTTATGAAAGGACGGATTTAACAAATCCGGAGCAGGTAGCCTCTGTAATTGAAAAACTCAGTCATCATTTTAATGGCCAGCTTGATTTTATTGTTCATGCTGTTGCAGGTGGACCAAATAAAGGAGAGTTGTCAGGAAAGTACATAGATGTTTCTTTAGAGGGATTTGTCAATTCGATGGTGGTTAGCGTCTATTCACTAACAGATATTGTAAAACAAACCTATCAAATGATGAAGAATCGGAATGCTTCGATTATTACGTTATCCTATTATGGTTCGGAAAAAGTGGTGAAAAACTACAATGTAATGGGTGTGGCAAAGGCCGCGCTAGAGAGTAGTGTAAGATATCTTGCGTCAGATTTAGGGGAGTATGGCATCCGTGTAAATACTATATCTGCTGGAACGGTAAAAACACGTGCTGCAAGTGGAATAGGTGATTTTGACCAATTAATTGAATACACAAGTGAACATTCTCCATTAAAGCGGAATGCCACAATTGAGGAAATCGCAAACTCGTCCCTTTTTCTATTAAGTGATTTGAGTACAGGAATAACGGGACAAACCATTTATGTAGATGCCGGATATAGTATAAAGGGAGATAATCAATAACGGAAACGAGCCAAAGGGGAGACATTATTATGCAAAAAGAGTTAACATATGAAGAGATTCACATAGGGGATCGTGCTGTTTTTTCTAAAACAATTTCAGAATTTGACATCTACCAATTTGCAGGAATTACAGGTGATTTTAATCCGATGCATATTGACGAAGAGTTTGCCGACAAGACGATTTTTAAGGATAGAATTGCACATGGCCTTTTAACAGGGAGTTTTATTTCGACTGTACTTGGTATGAAGCTCCCCGGACCCAATTCGATTTATTTATCGCAAAGCTTTCGATTTACAGCACCCGTTAAGGTTGGTGATACGATTAGTGCAATAGTAGAAGTCATTGAAAAACAGGATGATAAGAAATTTATTAAATTAAAAACACAGGTATGGAACCAGCGTCAAGAAATGGTGGTTGATGGAGAAGCGCTTGTCATGAAGAAAAAGCTTGACACTAATAAAGGGAGCTCAAATGGAGAAACCGTGTCAACCGCAAATAAGCAATAGCAGAGATAGCGGGAGATTTAAGGAAATAAGCTGTTCAAATGGCTGAACGGCTTTTTTCGTTTTGTATCGTATGAAGATCTGGACTGAGTGTATTTCTAGCTATAATTTTTCATAAATATAATAAAAGGGTAAAATGGTAAATAGAAAAGGAGTGAACTACATGAAATATATCGATACATGGGATTTAGATACTATTTTTCCAGGCGGAACGAAATCACCAGAATTACAAACAAAATTACATACCATTAAAGCTGAAATTCAGGACTATCAGAAGCTAATTCTAGAATGTAACTTTGAGGAAAATAAATCCGCTGAACCGTTAAAGGCACTGCTAAAAAAACAAGAAAGTATTGAAAAAGGCTTAGGCCAAGCTGGTTCCTTTGTACATATGTGGCAGGATGCATATACGGATGACGAATACGCAAATGTAGTGATGGGACAAGTCATGGACCTATCAAGTGAGGTTGAGAATTTATCGACTGCTATGACTAAAAAGCTTGTTGCTATTCCGGAAGAAGATTGGAAAGCTCTTTTACAGGATCGCGAATTAAGTGAGGTATCCTTTGCTCTGAATGAGATCCGTCATCATGGAAAACGTCTGTTATCTGAGGCTGAAGAAAAAATAATTACAGATTTAAATAATGATGGTATTTCAGGTTGGAGCAGATTATATGATACAGCTGTCTCAATCATAACCATTCCTTTTACAGATAAAGAGGGTAACCATAAGGAATTTTCAGTAGGTCAGGCGATGAACCGGATGTACTCCGATCCAGACCCTGAAGTCCGAAAGCAGCTTTTTGAAAATTGGGAAGCGGCATGGACTAAATATGCGCCTATTTTTGCTGATACGCTGAATCATTTAGACGGCTACAGGATTACACTGCAACGAGCACATAATCGCGAAAGCTTCATGGATGAACCATTAGAATATAACAGAATGTCAAAAGATACACTTGATGCGATGTGGACAGCTGTTTCAAATCATAAACAGCCCTTCATTCACTTTTTAAGACAAAAAGCAAAGGTTCTTGGTATGGAAAAATTAGGCTGGCAGGATATTGATGCCCCTATTGCATTAGGTGAATCAAAACCGAAGAAGTTCTCTTATGATGAAGCATGTGATTTTATCATAGAAAATTTTGCGAGCTTTGGGCCGCAATTATCATCTTTTGCTAAGAATGCCTTGGAAAATCGCTGGGTAGAGGCAGAGGATCGTCCGAAAAAACGTCCTGGCGGATACTGCGAGGAGCTTCCAGAATTTAAGGAATCACGTATCTTTATGACTTTTACAGGATCTCCATCAGATACAAGTACGTTAGCACATGAATTAGGCCATGCGTTTCATAGTTATGTGATGAGAGATTTGCCAAATTTAAACCGAGACTATGCAATGAATGTGGCAGAAACTGCAAGTACATTTGCAGAGACCATTATCAGCAATGCAACGGTAGCTAATGCAAAAACAAAAGAAGAAAAGGTTACACTGCTAAATACTAAAATGGAAAATGCGATCGCAATGTTTTTAAATATCCATGCCCGTTTTCTTTTTGAAAAATCCTTCTATGAAGAACGCTCAGAGGGAATTGTGTCGGAACAAAGATTGAATGAGTTAATGCTGAATGCGCAAAAGGAAGCTTATTGTGACAGCTTAGCCAGCTACCATCCGCATTTCTGGTGCAGTAAACTACATTTCTTTATTGATGATATTCCATTTTACAATTTCCCGTATACCTTTGGCTTCTTATTTAGTTTAGGGATCTATGCTGAATTCTTAAAGGAACCTAATGGATTCGAGGACAAATACATTGCCCTGTTACGTGATACGGGCTCAATGAAGGTCGAAGAATTAGCCATGAAGCACTTAGGTGTGGACCTGACAAAGCCGGCTTTTTGGGAGGAAGGTATCGAGTTAATGGAGAAGGATGTGGAAGAATTTATTCAGTTGACAAATGAAATGATGCAATAGAGATCGATAAGCACCGCATAGTGAGCCCTTCACTGTACGGTGTTATTTATTTTTCACATTTTTATTAAGTTTTTTGAGCCTTTTGAAAAAAATTAATGATTATTATACAATGATATGTATAATTATATTATACTGATAAAATAACAAAGAGGTTGCATATGACGAATGAATTTTTATCTCTAAAGGGACATGTGTATAACTATATTGTTGAGCAGATTAATAACGGTGAATTGCTTCCGGGTAAAAAAGTACATGAAAACAATATTTGTGAAAGCCTGAACGTCAGCAGGACACCTGTTAGAGAAGCGTTAATACAGCTGTCGACAGAGGGATTACTTGATAACGTACCAAGGAAGGGCTTCGTTATCAAAAGTCTTACTAAGGAAGAGAAAAAGGAGACTTATTTTATCATTGGTGCACTTGATGGCTTGGCAGCCAGTCTGGCGGCTCCTCTTTTAACAGAGAAGGAACTTAAAGAGATGGAATTTTATATTCAAAGCATTGATATTGCTATTCAATCGGGAAATTATCGTATGTATAATAAAATGCAAAATGCTTTCCATAATGTTTATTTATCTATCTGTCCTAACCGGAGCCTTGTAGATTTATTACTCCAAATGCAAAAGAAATTTTATAAAAATTTCGCCGAATCAGATCAACTGGAAAGCCCTTACGAGATATTAACTCAAATAAATAATGAGCATAAAATCTTGTTAGATCTTTTCAAAAAAAAGGATTTGGCTGAAATGGAACGTTATATGAGAGAAGTACACTGGGATATTAATCAAGTTGATCAATTACCTCTATAAAAAATATAAAGAAAGACGATTTTGTTTAGGCAAAATCGTCTTTTTGTTTTAGAAAAGTATTACATTTGAAATGAATAAGTCTTCTGGTGATTAAACCATAGCCATATAAAATAACGTTAACCTCCATTCATGCTACTCCCTATTAACTACATTAAATCTACAGTATTTTTTATATTTTCCATAGATTCATGTCATTGTTTAAAAAATTATGATTTTTTAGAATATTATATGGAAAGGGTTTTCAAAACTACTGGCTCCATTATGAAATATTGGCGGTGAGTAGTTTCAATAATATTAATTCAATTTAAGGGAGTCGAAACACAATGATTTTTAAATTATCTGAAGAACATGAAATGATTCGGAAAATGGTTCGTGACTTTGCAAAAAATGAAGTCGAGCCAACTGCAGCACAAAGAGATGAGGAACAGCAATTTGACCGTTCCATATTTGATACAATGGCGGAGCTTGGATTAACTGGTATTCCATGGCCGGAAGAGTACGGTGGAATTGGAAGCGATTATTTAGCCTATTGTATTGCTGTAGAGGAGTTATCACGAGTAGATGCATCTGTCGGTGTTATGCTGTCCGCTCATACTTCACTTGCTGGCTGGCCAGTTTATAAGTTTGGGACGGAAGAACAAAAACAAAAATATTTACGTCCAATGGCTCAAGGAGAAAAATTAGGTGCATATGGATTGACTGAGCCTGGAAGCGGTTCTGATGCAAGCGGCATGAAAACAACAGCTCGCCTGGAGGGTGACCATTATGTTCTTAATGGGTCCAAGATTTTTATTACCAATGGCGGACAAGCAGAGATTTATATTGTATTTGCTAGTACAGATTCGTCACAAGGAACAAGAGGGATTACAGCCTTTATAGTGGAAAGTAATTTCTCAGGCTTCTCGATTGGCAAGAAGGAAGACAAGATGGGTATTCGTTCATCGCCGACGACGGAAATCATTTTTGAGGACTGCAAGGTTCCTGTTGAAAATGTATTAGGGAAAGTAGGGGAAGGCTTCAAGATTGCCATGATGACATTGGATGGCGGCCGAAATGGTATTGCTGCACAAGCTGTCGGAATTGCTCAAGGTGCACTTGATGCTGCGACAAATTATGCGAAAGAGCGTGTCCAATTTGGAAAGCCGATCTCAGAACAGCAAGGAGTAGCATTCAAGCTCGCAGATATGGCAACAAATGTTGAGGCAGCAAGACTATTAACCTATCAAGCTGCATACTTAGAATCTGCAGGTCTACCATACGGAAAAGAATCTGCAATGTCCAAGCTGTTCGCAGGTGATACCGCTATGAAGGTAACTACAGAAGCCGTTCAGGTATTTGGCGGTTATGGATATACGAAGGAATACCCGGTTGAACGATATATGCGTGATGCAAAAATTACGCAAATTTACGAAGGTACACAGGAAATACAACGCTTAGTTATCTCACGTATGCTGACAAAGTAAAGGTGAGCCCACCCCGTCTTTCGGCTGTACAGAACAAAAGAGCATTCTCTTCAATGAATCTGTTCCTACGGCCGCAAGACGTAACAATGAAAATGGAGGGATACAGATGAATATTTATGTAATCATGAAACGCACATTTGATACAGAAGAAAAGGTCAATATTAAAGAAGGACAAGTTAATGAAGATGGTGCAACTTTTATTATCAATCCTTATGATGAATATGCAATTGAAGAAGCCATCACATTAAAAGAAGCTCATGGTGGTGAAGTGACTGTTGTTACAGTTGGTGACGAAGAATCTCAGAAGGAACTTCGTACGGCATTGGCTATGGGAGCTGATCGAGCTGTCCTAATCAATGATGAAGATGTTGAGGCAGGAGATGCTTTCTCTACTGCAAGCATTTTAAGTGCTTTTTTCAAAGATAAGGAGGCAGATATCATTCTAGCTGGAAATGTAACTGTCGATGGCAGTACAGGACAAGTCGGCCCGAGACTTGCAGAGGAATTAGGGATAACAGCGGTTACTACAATAACAAAGTTAATGGTTGAAGGTAACAAAGCTGTAATCGAACGTGATGTTGAAGGTGATATCGAAATCATAGAAGCACAGCTTCCAATCTTAGTAACCTGCCAACAGGGATTAAATGAACCACGTTATCCCTCTCTACCGGGAATAATGAAAGCGAAGAAAAAGCCGCTTGAAGAACTTGAATTAGACGATTTAGACATCGATGAAGACGATGTTGAAGCGAAAACAAAAACAATTGAGCTATTCTTACCACAAGCAAAAGCAGCAGGTAAAATCCTTGCAGGCGATATTAACCAGCAAGTAAAAGAGCTTGCCTCACTATTAAAAACAGAAGCAAAGGTTATTTAATAGACAAAAATTATTGGAGTAATATTTTATAAAAAAGAAAACGATCTACTGGGGAGGGACCAATATGCCAAAAGTATTAGTATTAGGTGAAATACGTCAGGGTGAGTTACGTAATGTTTCCTTTGAAGCCATTGCAGCAGCGAAGCAGGTAGCAAAGGGAGGCGAAGTGGTTGGATTATTGCTGGGAGAAAATGCAGAAAATCTTGCCAAACAGATGATTCAATATGGTGCCGACCGTGTCTTAGTATCTGAACACAGCGATTTACAGGCTTATACACCAGATGGGTTTACACAAGCTGTTTTACAGGTAGTAGAGTCAGAAAAACCTGAAGGATTGTTTATCGGACATACTTCAATCGGAAAAGATTTGGCACCGCGTATTGCGGCGAAGCTTAAATCAGGGTTAATTTCTGATGCCGTCAATCTTGAAGTAAGCGGAGATGACGTTGTATTCACTCGTCCAATATACTCCGGGAAAGCATTTGAGAAGAAAGTGGTAACAGATGGATTACTATTTGGCACAATTAGACCAAATAATATTAATCCGCTTGAAAAAGATGAAGCACGCAGCGGAGATATTACGTTGGTGGATCTTGAAATCAAAAACTTAAGGACGATTATTAAAGAAATCGTTCGTAAAACAGCTAGTGGTATTGATCTTTCAGAGGCGAAAATTATTGTATCAGGGGGACGTGGTGTTAAGAGTAAGGAAGGATTTAAGGTTCTTCAGGAGCTCGCAGATGCATTAGGCGGTGCTGTTGGTGCGTCGCGCGGTGCTTGTGATGCCGACTTTTGTGATTACGCGATGCAAATCGGTCAAACCGGGAAAGTCGTTACACCGGATCTTTATATTGCATGCGGAATTTCTGGTGCCATACAGCACGTTGCTGGAATGTCCAACTCAAAGGTGATAGTTGCCATTAATAAGGATCCTGAGGCAAATATTTTCAGTATTGCCGACTATGGGATTGTCGGAGATTTATTTGAAGTTGTTCCATTATTAGTTGAAGAGTTTAAGAGTGTTGCAGTTAACTAACATAATAAATTTTAATGGGAGGGGCTCATATCCTCCCGTTTATTTCAACCATGGGGGATGAAAGATGTTATCATTACTGAATTTACTTGCTTTCCTAGCCGTGGCTGGATATGCAGTCTATTTATTTATCAATCTTGTATATACTCGTGTTTTATTTATCAAGCTCGGCAAACAAGCACATTTTGAACCAAACCTGAAAGAAAGAATCAATCTCGTATTAAAAAACGGCTTTGGTCAATCTAAATTATTTAAAGACAAGAAAAGCGGTATCATGCATTTAGTCTTATTTTACACTTTTTTTATCATCCAGGTAGGACTAATTGAATTAATCATAAAGGGATTTAGTAAAGGCTATGAATTTCCTTTTGGTGAAGCGCATAAATATTTCAGTTTATTGCAGGAATGGGCAACGTTCCTTATGCTCCTTGCGGTTGTGTATGGCTTTTACCGCCGTTACGGAGAAAAGTTAAAGCGCTTGCAGTGGAAGCGTGATGGCAAAGCTGCATTTGTTTATATAGCACTATGTACGCTAACTTCATCCATCCTGCTTACATTGGGATTCGAAGCGATCATGCTACATCATGAACCAAATCTCGTGTATGCTCCATTTTCCGGTACCGTTGCACTGCTGTTTTCCGGTATCGGGACTAAGACTGGTACAGTGCTGTTCTATGTATTTTGGTGGGTACATATGTTAACTGTATTTACCTTTATGGTCTTTGTGCCACAGTCCAAGCAATTTCATGAGTTATTTGCAATGATCAATATTTTCTTTAAGAAAAGCGGCCCAGTAGGAAAATTAAAGAAAATTGATTTCGAGGATGAGACAGCGGAAGAATTCGGTGTCGGAAAAATTGAGGATTTTACACAGGCACAGCTGATTGATTTGTACGCATGTGCCGAATGCGGGCGATGCACAAATATGTGCCCTGCTTCAGGAACTGGAAAAACATTGTCTCCAATGGATCTGATTGTGAAAATGAGAAATCATTTAACAGAAAAAGGAGCAGCGATTACCTCAAGACAGCCATGGGCGCCTGCCTTTGCTTTTAAAAACACAAGAGCCAACCATCTGGCTTTAGCAGGAAGTGGTGCCGAAGAGGTTGCAGCGACTATGGAAAGTGTCCGTTTAATTGGGGATGTAATTACAGAGGAAGACATTTGGGCCTGTACAACTTGTCGAAACTGCGAGGACCAATGTCCCGTGGCGAACGAGCATGTGGATAAAATAATCGACCTGCGCCGCTATCTTGTTTTAACCGAAGGAAACTTGAATAGTGATGCACAGCGTGCTATTACGAATATTGAAAGGCAGGGAAATCCTTGGGGAATGAACCGCAAGGAACGTGCTAATTGGCGTGAAGAATTGGAAAATGCGGCCGTTCCAACAGCAAAAGAATTGAAAAAGGCGGGAGAAGAGTTTGAGTATCTGTTCTTTGTCGGATCAATGGGCTCATATGATAACCGCAGTCAAAAGCTGACACAGTCATTCGTGCGCGTGCTGAATCAGGCAGGAGTAAAATTTGCTATTCTAGGTAACGAGGAAAAGAACTCCGGAGATACGCCGCGGAGAATTGGAAATGAATTTTTATTCCAGGAGCTGGCCAATGCCAATATTGAAACCTTTAAGAAGTATGATGTGAAGAAAATTGTTACGATGGATCCCCATGCCTTTAATACAATGAAAAATGAGTATCCAGAGTTCGGACTTGAAGCAGAAGTATTCCATCATACAGAATTAATTGCTACATTATTAAAAGAAGGAAAATTGACTCCAAGGAATTCTGTTGAAGAAACGATTACCTTCCATGATTCCTGTTATTTAGGCCGCTATAATAATGTATATGATGCTCCACGTGAAATACTGCGAGCGATTCCAGGTGTTAAATTGGTTGAAGCTGAAAGAAACAGGGAGAATGCCATGTGCTGCGGTGCCGGCGGCGGGAGAATGTGGATGGAGGAAGATTCAGGCACACGTATTAATTTAGCTAGGACAGATCAGCTTCTGGAGAAGAATCCAACCATTATAGCAAGTGGCTGTCCATATTGCTTAACCATGCTAGGCGATGGTACAAAGGCAAAAGAAGTGGATGAAAAAGTTCGTACGCATGATGTGGTAGAAATATTAGAAAAAGCACTGTAATGAAAAGACTGTCAGGAGTTGCCAACCAAGTACAAAAGATTGGCAGCTCCTCAAAGTGTCAAGAATCAATGCCCTATTATGCGTTGAAAAGTCTTACTATTCAAAATAGTATATAAAAAAATAAGAGGACTATTGGAGGAAACATCATGAAAATTGAAAAGGTAATGGTTGTAGGTTCAGGCCAGATGGGCAGCGGAATTGCTCAAGTGCTTGCGCAAACAGGCTACCACGTTATTTTAAATGATATTAAGCAGGAATTTGTTCAAAAAGGAATCGCTAAAATCGGGAAGCAGCTAGATCGTGATATTCAAAAGGGCCGGAGAACAGAAGAAGAAAAAGCAGAATTACTTTCTAAAATCGCTATCTCAAACGATTTAAACGATGCCAAAGACGTTCAACTAGTAATTGAAGCAGCGACAGAAAATAAAGAGATTAAGCTTGGTATTTTCCGTAAGCTGGATGAATTAGCACCTGAAAATGCCATTTTAGCTACAAATACATCTTCACTGCCAATAACAGAGATTGCTGCGGTAACTAAGCGTCCTGAACAAGTCATAGGTATGCATTTCTTCAATCCAGTACCAGTCATGAAGCTGGTTGAGATAAATAGAGGACTGGCTACATCAGAGGAAACCTTCTCAATTATAGAAGATTTGGCGAAGGAAATGAAAAAAGTTCCAGTAGCCATAAAAGACTTTCCGGGCTTTGCTGTTAATCGTATATTAATTCCGATGATTAACGAAGCCATTTATACCGTTTATGAAGGAATTGCTTCGCCAGAAGGAATCGATGAAGTAATGAAACTCGGCGCTAACCATCCAATGGGACCAATTACTCTTGCCGACTACATCGGATTAGATACATGCCTGGCAATTATGGAAGTTCTATATGAAGGATTTGGTGATCCTAAATACCGTCCATGTCCGTTATTAAGAAAATATGTGGAAGCAGGCTGGCTTGGCGTGAAAACAGGTCGTGGGTTCTATGTGTATAACTAAAGGAGAAAATACGATGAAGGATTTTAATACGATTACCTATGTAGTTAATGAGAATATTGCTGTTATTACAATTAATCGCCCGAAGTTTTTAAATGCTCTTAATACAGAGGTGCTGAAGGAATTGTTAGAAGCAGTTGATTTAATTGCTGGCGATTCATCAGTGCTTGCCGTCATTGTTACAGGTGCCGGTGAAAAGGCTTTTGTTGCCGGGGCAGATATAGCAGAAATGCAAACGAAGAATGTACTGGAGGCCCGTGAATTTTCTAGTTTAGGGAATAAGATTTTTTCAAAGCTAGAGAATTTACCAAAACCCGTTATTGCTGCAGTCAATGGTTTCGCGCTTGGCGGCGGCTGCGAGCTGGCTATGGCATGTGACATTCGTATCGCCGGTAATAAGGCAAAATTTGGCCAGCCTGAAGTAGGACTTGGTATTATGGCAGGCTTTGGCGGGTCCCAGCGTCTAGCACGACTTGTTGGGACTGGGATTGCAAAGGAACTGTTGTTTACAGGAGAAATGATTCAAGTTGAACGTGCCTATGAAATTGGATTAGTGAATCGAATTGTAGATTCGTCTGAAGTAGTAGAGGAAGCCCGAAAAATGGCTGAGTTGATTTCCACTAAGTCGCCGCTTGGTGTCAGCTTTTCTAAAAAGGCTGTCAATGAAGGGGTAAACCTTGACCTTGAACGAGCGTTATCATTAGAAGCGGAATTATTTGGCTCTCTTTTCTCAACTAAGGATCAAACGGAAGGCATGACAGCCTTTTTAGAAAAACGGCAGGCTGTTTTTAGCGGCAAATAAAGATTGCTTGATTGCGAATTTATTAACCTAATAGTAAAAGTTCATACCAATTAAGGGAGGCTAAATATGAGTATTAAAACCTTATATCAATCAAAAATTACTACCGCAGAGGAAGCAGTACGTTTTATTGAGCCGGGAGAGGTCATTGTATTTCCTATTAATCCAGGAGAGCCTCCTGCTTTATTAGCAGCACTGCCGACCAATCAAAAGCTTACTGGAAACTCGCTTTACAGGATGCTGCCTGGATATCCGCTCTTAGAAACGGGCCCAGAGATAATAAAGCAAGTGTCTATTTTCTTAAGTGGGCAGGATCGAAAGGCATTTAGTGAAGGCTTCAGTGATTTATTGCCTAACCATTTTTCCGATATCCCTGCATTGATAAAAATAGCATCGCCAGCACCGGTCATTATGGCTGCAGTATCTCCAATGGATGAAAATGGCTATTTTTCACTCGGAACAAGTGTCAGCTATGTCGGCGATTTGTTGAAGGATGCGAAATCAATCATTCTTGAAGTCAATCAAAAAATACCTTATACCTATGGTGAACAGAATCAAATCCATATCAGCCAGGTTACGACCCTTATTGAAAATGATTTTGATCTGCCTACACTGCCTGAGCCGATTTTGAATGATAAGGATACAAAAATCGGTCAGACGATTGCAGAGCTAATCCAAAATGGGGATACGTTGCAAATTGGTTTTGGTTCCATGCCGAATGCGGTTATGGAATATCTGAAGGACCACCGTGATCTTGGAATATATACAGAAATGCTTCCTGATAAAGTGGTAGATTTATATGAAAAAGGTGTCATAACAAATGCCAATAAAAAAATCTACAACGGGAAGACAACAGCGACCTTCGCCCTTGGCTCAAAAAGATTATACGATTTCATGAACAAGAATGAGGATATTCTCATGCTGCCATGTCAGGTAAGTAATGATCTTCGCAATATTGCACAGCTGGATAATCTTGTTTCAGTAAATTCTACTGTTGAAGTTGATTTCTTTGGCCAGTGTAATTCTGAGGTTATTGGAGGGAAGTACTATTCATCTACTGGCGGACAGGCGGATTTTGCCAAAGGTGTTCGAATGACTGAAAATGGTCGCGGAATCATCTGTCTTTATTCAACAGCTAAAAATGATTCGATTTCAAAGATTGTACCAATGCTTTCAGAAGGATCAGTTGTGAGCACTTCGAAAAATGATGTAGATTATATTGTAACAGAGTTTGGAAAAGCTGAACTGCGTGGAAAAACCGTGCAAGGACGGACGGAAGCGTTGATTAAAATTGCCCATCCAAAGTTTAGAGAGCAGCTTGCATTTGAAGCGACCAAGCGAGGCTTTCTGCCAAAGAAGAACTTTTTTATGATATAGCCTTTAAACAAGGTCGATTATTCATTGCTATTACGCTGTGAATAATCGATCCTTTTAGCATCTTTTGTCTATTAAATGGAAAGAAAAGACTAAAACCTCTTTATAAAAGTGTTGAAGAATAATACTATTAGAAATATCAAACTATTCTTTTTTATTAGTAAAGGGGTTAAATTGGGGATGGATCGACCTACATTAAATATAAATCAAAAGAATGATCTGCTTTATGTGAACGATGAAAGACACTTATTGCTTCCAAGCAGTTCATTTGGAATACTTCAACGGGATTTAGTTGAACATATTGGATTACATCGAATGAAGACCTTCTTTTTCAAACACGGTGAGAATATTGGTATTAATGATGCAAACGAGGTTATGAAGAATTCATCTATGAGTATCACAGAAAAAATTGATCATTACATCGCTCTTCGCTCCCTAAAAGGCTATGTAAAATCTACGATTCAAGAAAAAGAATTAGCATTAGAAGATGAGGAAGTGACAACATTTAGGTTCAAAGGAATTTGGGAAGATTCTTTTGAGGCCGAACAGTATATAAAACATATGGGACTATCCGATCATCCGATTTGCTATACACTGATGGGATACGCAAGCGGGGCGATATCCTATATTATTGGTAAACAGGTATTTTTTAAAGAACACCAGTGCAAAGGAGAGGGAGCACCCTACTGCATTTGGGAAGGTCGTTTAATTTCCGATTGGGATGATACAGCCTACCAGGAGTTTCAAAATAATAAAGAACTCCTAATCTTAAAAGAACTAGAACAAACAAATGAAAAGCTCCTACATGAAAAAAATAATTTATCGATGGTTATGAAGATGGAGCAGGAGCTTACAGATAGTGTGGCAAAGGGTATCAATATGAAGGAACTAATGAATATCGTTGAAAAACAAATCAAGGTACCAGTTGTAGTTGAGGATTTATATCAGCAGGTTGTACTAGTTAAAGGAATGACAAAAGAGGAGTATGAGCCGATTAGGAAAGAATTTTTCAATAGTTTAAAAACGGAAGCACCAATTCAATCCATCACAAAAATTAAGCACTCGCAATGTATGAGACTTGTGTCACCTATCTATCTTCAGGAAAAAATTGTAGGTTATTGCTCCTTCTTATATATGGAGAACAAAAGCAAACTGGACATCCATCCGATGATAATCAATCGAGTGTCGACTGTCTGCTCCGTCATTTTATTAAATGAAAAAGTGAAATTGGAATCAACGGAGCGGATGAAGGGATATTTCTTTGAGGAAATCATGAATGGAAAATATCAAACCGAACAAGCCATAATGAGCAGGGCGCTCTTCATCGAATTGGACTTCACAGGCGGCTATCATGCCATCCAACTAAAATATATCGTGCCGAACAAACAGGATAAACTCAATCCTGGATTACATAATGAAATCTTTGAATCGGTAACCAAATATATGTCGGATAAAGGAATTCATGTCTTAATTGGTGAAAAAACAGACAGCCTGCTGCTACTTTTGCCTGTCAAACAATTAGGAGAGAAAAAAGTTGAGCACGTCATTTATCCGTTTATGTCTTACCTGAGGAAAAGACTCCGAGAAATTGGGTGGTATGCAGGGGTGAGTTCAAAATATGATCGAGTGCTTGATGAAGTAAAGGGAGCCTTTAATGAAGCATATACAGCTGTAAAGCTTTCTACGAAGGATACACCCGTTACCTTTTTTTACGAGCTGGGGATTCTTGGCGTACTTGTTAATGATGAAAATAAGACAGCCATCCGCAAGCTTGCTGAATGGACCTTAGGAGATTTATATAAAAACCTCGATGAAAGCAAAGTGGAATTAATTGGTACTTTGTATTCGTTTCTTACAAATGGCGGGAACTTTGAACAAACGGCAGAGCAACTATCCATTTCAATCAGCGGGCTCCGCTATCGTTTAAATAAAATCACAAAACTATTAGGCAGTGATTTTCGTGACCCCGAAAGAAGATTTCAATTGCTTTTAGCATTAAAATCATTAATCGTTCTTGAGGATGAGTGGCTGGATATTCGATAAAAAATAGAAGGAGCTAAGTTGTCTTATCATAATTCTATCAATTCCCACATACATTTCTAGTAATAGTAGATTAGATAGATTGCATACTAGATTCTAGTCGATTGCTCTTTACTATAAATGAAAAAATGGGGGAGTAGCCTTGTCAGAAATTAAATACAGTCAGTATGACTTAATTAATAAGGAAATAAAAGAATTAGATGAAAAAGGCTTTGCGAATCGATTTATGAATTTCATTTTAACAGATAGGAGACTGCCGTTTAAACTAAAGGTACCGAATGACCTTTATCAGCGCGCTGAAGTCTTATGCGAAGATGTTGAAGAAATGAAGGATGATACTAAATCCTTTACACAAGCCCATTTAGTTGTGTATATTTTTAGGGAATTTCTAGATGAGGTACGGAAAAATGATGGGAATCTCCGACCATTTCAGATGAAATTAAATAACCGAATCAAAGATTTACCGATGATTAACGGCCAGCCTTTACTACCGCAAAAGAGTAAAACAACACTTCATACGAAAATAGGGAGAAAAGAGGTTCTTCGAGCTGAAGTATTTCTTAAGGACCTTTCGTTTCTCTCCAATCATGATCTAACAGTAGAAAAACTTATTGAAATCGTTTATCTAGACTTTTTGGTTGAATATCAGCAGGGCAGACGAAAAAAAGTGTTGAAAGAAATAGTTGACGCAATTGATCAATGAAAAGTCATTCACATCCTTTGTTTGGAGGATTTCTTTTAGGGTGTCCCCCATTATAATAATTAATTTATTCAAACAATTATTTTTCTATAGGAAGAGGGTAAGTTAATCAAGATAACTGATTTTTTGGAGGTAGCTATGCCCGAATATGTAATCGTAATTGGTCGTGCGGCGTTATCGTTCATTGTATTATTTACCCTCGCAAGAATCCTTGGAAAAAAACAAATCTCTCAGCTAACCTTCTTTGATTATGTTGTTGGGATTGCTATAGGTGATATGGCATCAACGATTTCGATTGATCGTTCCATGAAGTTTATCAATGGAGTAATCGGTTTGCTCGTTTATACAGGTTTATCATTGCTCATTGTTTATGGTGCTCTCAAATCCTTTAAATTTCGGGATTTAGTGGAGAGCAGTCCGTCTATTTTGATCAAAGATGGAAAAATTATGGAGGATACGTTAGCAAAGCATAGATTAACCTTTGATGACTTACTTAATGGGCTAAGAGTACAAGGAGCCTTTAACCTTTCCGAGGTTGAAATGGCTATTTTAGAAACAGATGGACAGATTAGTGTGATGAAAAAGCCTCAGTACCAGTCGATAACACCTAATGATATTGGTATACATGTTGATGAAGATCATGGACCTTCTCTAATTATCGTGGATGGTTTTTTTTTAGAAAAACGTTTAACTTATCTTGGGTATTCAAAAGAGTGGTTTCTAGATGAAATCAAGAAGCAAGGGGCTGAGGATGTGAAGGATGTCTTTTTTGCTCACTTAAACTCAGATGGGACGGTATATGTTGACTTATATAAAGATGAGCAAAAAGGAAAGCAGGATAGCCAAAAACCACAGATTGCTGCGAAATTAAGAAGAATTCAAGCTGATTTAGAAAGCATCGCTGCTCAATCAAACAGTAGAATCGCTAAGCAAATGTATTATAATCAATCAAAGGAGCTACAAAATGTAATTAAAAAAATCAATCCTTACATAAAAGAAATACCGGCTGGGAATTAACCTATGATTTATTATTTATTGGGTATAACTATTTATAGAAAATAGGAAACGATGAATATTAATATCCAAATCGTTAAATGATAAAATATCATCCATTCTGTGAAGTAGTAAACGAAACACTATGTATTATGCATAAATGGTATAATCGGGAGGACAACAATGAGAAGGATCAATCCAGGTTCCGTCAACTCTTACATTAAATATGGAAATCTTAAAATACCGAAGATTATTCAATGTGAGTGTCCAGGATGCAGAAAAACAACTGAATTTATGCTTAATGCTAACTACCAGAGCAGTAAGAATGGCATTGTAACGGAATGCAGCTGTCCTGAATGTAAAAAGCAGTCCGCTTTTATCATCATGACGAAGGAAGTTATTGATGAGCAGGGTGAATATGCCGATACGTATATTTATGACCTGCAAGATTCAATCCATCCGATACATCAGATAGAAAATCTACCTAATATTCCTAAGGATCTTACGAGGGCCTATCGCTCAGCAATTAATGTATATCAATCAAGAGAAACGTCAGCAACAGCTGTTATGTCAAAACGAGTTATTGAAAGTATCCTAAAACACTTCCTCGGAGAAAACAGTAATGGCCAGCCCTTGTCTAAACAGCTGGAACTATTGCCTGATCAGGTTGACTTGGATAGACCTATCCATTCACTCAGTAAACTATTAGAAACGGATAAGACATTGCATCGGATGCTTGAATTAGAAACAGAAATGGATTATGAGACGACCTCTTTATTAATGGACTTATTAGAAAGCCTAATTGAGTATCTTTTTATCCTTCCAGGAAAAATTGAAGTGACAAATTCGAAATTAGCCAATAAGTTTAAATAATATAGATCTAAATATATTTTTACTAGAAGCTAGCTGCCTTAACAAAGGGCAGCTACTTTTTGTGGTTCTGTATTTATTTCTTAAAATGTTCATTCGACTTTTCAATAGAATAATGCTATAACTAATTTGAAAATAATCAATATTTTAAAATATTTCAATGAAAAGTGCCAATTAAATTGTACGAATAGGTGGGATGCCAACTATGAGAAAAAATACTTTAAAAGAAAAGATAGATCAAAATAAAAAGGTGTTTGGTACTTGGATTATGACCAATAGCCTCGATAATGCAGAGATACTTGGTCATACTGGAGTAGATTTTATTATGATTGATGCGGAGCATGGTTCAATGGACCTTGAATCAGCCGGAAGGATGGTTTCGGTTATCAGGGGTACACAAGCGACTCCGCTACTTAGGGTTGCCGGAAACGAGAAGTCTTTAATTAAAAAAGGACTTGATACAGGTGCTTCAGGAGTCATGATTCCAATGGTAAATACAAAAGAAGAGGCAGAAGAAGCCGTAAGCTATTGTAAATATCCGCCTGTCGGCGTTCGTGGTATGGGGGCTGGACGTGCTGTTCTATTCGGTGCAGCTGCTGAGGAATATGAGGACTACTATTCGAAGGCGAACGAAGAAGTACTGGTTATCCTCCAAATTGAACATCATACAGCAGTTGAAAATATAGAGGAGATTCTCTCTGTTCCAAATATCGACATAGCCTTCATCGGTCCCTATGATTTAAGTACGTCGATGGGGCTTCAGGGGCAGGTAAACCATCCAGATGTTTTGAAAAACTATCAAAAAGTAATTGAGGCCTGTGAAAAATTTAATGTGATACCTGGAATCATGACTTGGACAGATGGAATTCAGCAGCATCTCGAAATGGGCTTCAAATTTCTTCTCGGAGGTATGGACGGAGCGATTCTTTATAACGGAGTCAAATCGCTGGTAAATGAATTTAATGATTTTGCTTAAATAGAATTGGGTGTCAGGCACCACAAAAGAGACAAATGTTTTCATTTGTCTTTTTGTGGTGCCTGACACTCCATGTTATAAGGCTAATCTAAGAATCCTCCTAAACAAGCTTTAGATAATATAGTAAAATAAAATTCTGCAGAAAGAAACAAAATCACTCACTTGAACAAATATAGGTTTTGAGTTTGTGCCGAGGGAAGGGGGGGGTTTTCTGAAAAGTAAGAAACCATCCTTACAGAAGAAAATTTTTGGTCTGGTTCTATTACTTGGATTATTGTTAATCCTGCTACTGACAGGATTTTTCAGCTATATGGAAAGCAAGCAAATTGAGGGAAATAAGGGTAGGATGGCATTGGGAATTTCTAAGACGGTATCGTTTATGCCGACTATTATTGATGCCTTTGAGACAAGCGATCCGGCACGTACCATTCAGCCTTTGGCTGAGAAGATACGGAAAGAAACTGGCGCAGAGTTTGTTGTTATTGGAAACAAAGAGGGGATAAGATACTCTCATCCTTTACCATCAAAGATTGGGAAAAAGATGACCGGAGGGGACAATGTTTGGGCGATTAAGGAGGCTGAATATTATGTTTCCAAAGCAAAGGGGTCACTAGGACCATCCATCAGAGGAAAATCTCCCATCTTGAACAATAGGGGAGAGGTTATTGGAATTGTTTCCGTAGGTTTTCTACTTGAGGACGTTCAAGAACAAATTCTAACTAGTATCTTCAAGGTCCTGCTCGTTTCCCTATTTGCTCTTTTGCTTTCATTCATTGGCAGTATCCTTTTGGGGAGAAACATTCGTAAAGATACATTGGGGCTTGAGCCATATGAAATTGCAGCCCTTTATAAGGAAAAGAACGCTGTGCTTCATGGCGTAAAAGAAGGAATCTTAGCCATCAATAAAGAGGGCTATATTACTATGATGAATCAGCCGGCAAAAAGACTTTTACACATTCAACGTTCAGTCCGAAATAGTAAGGTAGATGGGTTGTTTCCATCAGAATACTTATATGAAGTGTTGAAGACAGGAAATGCACAAGAGGATAAAGAAATGGTATGGGGAGATAAAACCGTTATCGTGAATTGTACACCGCTTTTTGATGATAAAGAGGTTAGTGGTGTTGTAGCATCATTCCGTGATAAAACAGAAATACAACAAATGGTGAATACAATTTCTGAAGTTAATCGCTATTCAGAGGATTTACGCGCCCAGACACATGAATTTACAAATAAGCTGTATGTTTTATCAGGGCTTCTTCAATTAGGCGAGTATGAGGATGCGATTGATATGATCCAAAAGGAAACAAAGGTATTGCAAGTTCAGAATTCAGTTGTATTTAACCAAATTCAAGATTCAAAGATACAGGCGATTCTATTAGGAAAACTAGGTAAAGCCTCAGAAAAGAAAATCGAGTTTGTGATTTCTCCTGACAGTGATTTAGAAACATTGCCGTCCCATTTGAATCTATCAAACCTCATTGTCATTATTGGAAACATTATCGATAATGCTTTTGAAGCTGTAAGTGGCCTAGATTTTCCAAAGGTACAATTTTTCACTACAGATATTGGCAGTGATATTATCTTTGAGATTTCAGACAATGGTGAGGGAATTGATGAAAAAGAAATTTCGCTGCTTTTTGACAGGGGTTTTTCGTCTAAAAAAGGGGACTTGCCTAGAGGCTACGGGCTCTCCAATGCAGAAGAAGCTGCAGTAAAAATGAATGGAATGATTGAGGTTCATAGTAATCCAGAATCCGGCACGGTCTTTACCGTGTATCTTCCTAAGGAATATAAGAGGAGTTGAAATATTGGATCCTATAAAAGTAGTCATTGCGGAAGATGATTTTCGAGTGGCTGAAATACATGAGAAATTTTTAAAACGGTTTACAGAAGTTGCAGTGGTTGGACGAGCATTGAATGGGGAGCAAACCCTTCAAATACTGTCTGAGCATTCCCCAGACTTATTGCTATTAGATGTCTATATGCCTGATATGCTTGGAGCTGATTTGCTTCCTTTGATTCGGGAGCGTTTTCCAAAGGTTAGTATCATTATGATAACAGCTGCGACCGAAAAAAGCTTCATAGAAAAAGCCTTAAGCTATGGAGTAGACAATTACTTAATCAAGCCTGTAAATAGGGAGAAATTTAATGAAGTAATGTTAGATTATATTAAAAAATATTCCCTTTTATCCTCCAAGCAAGAGGTCGATCAGCATTATGTGGATCAGCTTTTTGGTCATAAAAAGCCAAAGATGGTAAAAAAACATACCGGCTTACCAAAAGGAATTGATGAAATTACCCTTGGAAAGGTGAAGACCATTTTATTACATCAAAAACAGGGTCTCTCTGCTGAAGAGGTTGGTAATGAAATGGGGGTTTCGAGAATAACTGCACGGCGGTACCTGGAATATTTAACATCAATCAGGGAAACAAAAGCGGAAGTCGTTTATGGAACAGTCGGAAGGCCGGAGCGAAAGTATTACCCTATTATGTAAGGGTGCCTATGAGGCATCCTTTTATTAATTATTGAACAAAGATACTGAATTAATTATTACGGCGTGAACATTATGTACAAAATTGATATTTATTTACGATAATAACATTATTTTGTAAACGTTCTCATTTTAGAATATTTTCACTATTATTAATTTACTAACAAATGAGGTGATGATAAATGCTAGCAATATTAGGATTTTTAATGATTATTGTATTTATGGTATTAATTATGACAAGAAGGATATCAGCAATGATTGCACTTATTGTTATACCTGTTGTGTTTGCATTGATCGGAGGATTCGGAAAAGATATAGGGCCTATGGCGCTTGAAGGAATAAAAAGTGTTGCGCCAACCGGAATCATGATATTGTTCGCTATCCTCTTTTTCGGTATTATGATTGACGCTGGAGTATTTGATCCAATCATATCTACTATCTTGAAAATTGTAAAAGGTGACCCAGTTAAAATAGCGATTGGTACTGCAGTACTCGCTCTATTAATCTCACTTGACGGGGATGGAACAACTACATATATGATTACAATTTCAGCAATGCTTCCTTTATATAAACGGATTGGAATGAGACCGTTAATCTTGGCTGGAATAGCTGTATCATCTTCAGGAGTTATGAACCTTCTTCCATGGGGAGGTCCTACTGCGAGAGCAATGACTGCCCTGCAGCTGGAAATGGGCGATGTTTTTACTCCTGTTATCCCAAGCATGATTGGAGGCATAGTATTTGTTTTATTCATGGCCTACTGCCTTGGTAGGAAAGAACGGAAACGGATTGGCGTTCTAGAAATTGATTACGGGACAGTCGCGATGATGGCCGCAACATCAGAAGCTGATATTCTTAAACGACCAAAACTAATACTTGTTAATTATCTATTGATCATCGTTCTATTGGTAGCACTTATTCAAGAGCTGCTTCCGGCTACGGTATTGTTTATGCTTGGATTTGCAATTGCGATAACATTGAATTATCCCAATTTGCATGAACAAAAAGAGCGGATTATGCACTATGCAGATAATGCATTGTCTGTTGTATCGATGGTTTTTGCTGCAGGTATTTTCACGGGGGTTCTCGCTGGAACAGAAATGGTAGACGCTATGGCCAATTCGATGATTACTCATATTCCGGATAATCTTGGTTCACAATTAACGATTATTACAGCTGTTATCAGTGCACCTTTTACATTCTTTATGTCAAATGATGCCTTTTATTACGGTGTACTGCCATTGCTTTCCAAAGCAGCAAGCATATACGGAATTGACCCGGCTTTAATTGCGAGGGCATCCCTGCTAGGACAACCTGTTCACCTTTTAAGCCCATTAGTACCTTCCACGTATTTATTAGTCGGAATGGTTGGAGAAGATTTTGGAGATTTGCAGCGCATGTTTTTAAAATGGGCCTGCGGGTCGACTTTAGCTATGATGATCGTTGCTGTTGTCCTATCTATAATTTAAATCTATTATTATGATAAACAACTATTAAAGTTTGATAAAGTCCAAAAACTTGAGATTTAAAGTTTTTGGACTTTGTTGATGTTAAAGAAAAGGCAGGGTGTATATTATGGATGTATTCTTTCTAATCTTATTAAATGTAGTGTTACCTGTGTTTGTACTCATTGTCATAGGAGTGTTTCTCCATAGAAGGTTTCAATTTGATATGAACACATTATCAAAATTAAATAACTATTTGCTCATGCCAGCAGTTAGTTTTGTGAATGTATACCAAAATAACATTGGTGGGAAAACACTTGTTCATATTCTAGGATTTTTAGCAGCTCAAGGATTGTGCTTAATGTTCATAAGCTCGGCCATGGCAAAAATCGCAAAATTCGAGAATGGATTAGCCTCAACCTTTAAAAATAGTATCGTACTAAATAACTCTGGAAATTTTGGCATGCCAGTCAGTCAGCTTGTATTTCAGCATAACCCTGCAGGTGCATCGATTCAGGTGGTTGTTATGATTTTTCAAAATCTATTGACTTATACATACGGTCTATTAAATTCTGTCTCTGTGGATCGAAGCGGATTACAAGCAGTAAAGGAATTTCTAAAAAATCCAGTCATTTATGCTTTTGCCTTAGGATTAATCCTTCAGGTTACGAATATAAAACTGCCTGATTTTTTATGGACTCCTATTGAAAATACTTCAAATGCTTTTATAGCTGTAGCTCTGATTACCCTTGGTGCACAAAGTGCCTATATTAAAATAAGACATTTTTCGGTTGAATTATATTTGAGCTTATTTGGCCGTCTGATTCTTTCACCTATTGTGGCCTTTACGATTATTTTGATCTTCAATCTCGAGGGAACGACCGCACAGGCATTATTTATAGCAAGCTCTTTCCCTACGTCAAGAAACAGCGCCTTATTCGCATTAGAATACGGCAATCACCCGGAATATGCCGCACAAGCTGTTTTAATGTCTACTATTTTTAGTATCATCACGGTAACAACAGTTGTTTATTTGTCAACCATCCTATTTTAGGTAGAATGAATAAATTGGATTAAATCATATTAATCCAATTGGATGAGTACAAAAACGATATTTTGCTTTATTATACATATTGGTAGTACACTAAAGTAATAGTTTTATAGGACAACGGGGTGGTTTCAATTCTTATAAAATAATTTGTGAAAAGGAGTACAGACAAATGTTGGTAAAGCTTATTTTTCCATTGCTAGCATTGATAGGCGGCATGGCACTCGCGACACAGGGGCAAATTAATGGCGGCCTGGGTAAAAAGGTTGGCGTAATAGAAGGTTCCTTTATTAGCTTTTCAATTGGAACATTGGCTTTATTATTCATTCTATTATTTTTTGGAAATGGCAACATTTCAAGCGTATCACAGGTGCCTAAATGGCAATTAATTGGGGGCTTATTAGGAGCTTTTTATGTGGTCGTGCAGGTTATTGTTGTTCCTAAAATAGGAGTTTCAGCTTCTTTAATGGCCGTAATTGTCGGTCAGATTATTCTAGGCGCAGTAATTGATCACTATGGATTTTTTGGCGGTCATCGTTTTCCAATTGATAAACAGAAATTAATCGCCATTTTATTATTGTTATTTTCATTATATTTATATATGAAAAAATAATAGCAAACAAGGAGAGGGAGGAAGGACAATGAAAATAGGTTTTATCGGATTAGGAACAATGGGACATCCAATGGCCCATCATATTCTGAAAAATGGATATGAGCTGGTGATTTATAATCGTACGATCGAGAAAATGAATACTCTTGAACAAAAGGGTGCTATTGTTGCCCATTCTCCCAAAGAAGTTGCTGAGCAATGTGAAATTGTTTTCACGATGCTGACAGCAGATGCTGCTGTTAAGGAAGTGATTCTTGGTGAGGATGGCGTTGTCTATGGCGCAAAACCTGGCCTAGTTGTTGTCGACTCCAGCACAATTTCACCTGAGACAAGTAAAAGGGTGGCTGCAGAGCTTGAAAAGGTTCAGATTGACATGCTAGATGCGCCTGTAACTGGTAGTGAACCACAAGCAATTGAAGGGATATTAACCTTTATGGTAGGCGGTAAAAAAGAAATTTTCGAAAAATGCCTGCCACTATTTAATATCATGGGCAAGAACGCCTATTATATAGGAGACCATGGAAAGGGATCCTACACGAAGCTGGCTAATAATTCCTTAGCTGCAATTAATCTATTAGCATTCTCAGAAGCCATGACGATGGCAGCAAAAGCAGGAGTTGATCCAGAAATCTTTGTAAAGGTTGTCAGTGGCGGGGGGGCCAGAAGCGCCATGGTCGAGAACAAAGCAGAAAAAGTGATGAACCGCGATTTTACCCCACATTTTATGGCACAGCTGTTACATAAGGACCTTGGTCTTGCTGCTGAGGTCGCAAAGGAATTAGAGATCTCTACACCGATGCTTGGAGTAGGAAAAGAGATTTTTCAAATGGCCAAGGCAAAGGGGTATGGTACAGAAGATATGAGTGCCGTTATTAAATGCTATGAAGAATGGGCTGGTATTACCGTTTCCAAGGTAAAAGAAGAAGTCTAATAAACCTAAAACGCCGTTAAAACAGTTGAGTTTAACGGCGTTTTTGCATTTTATTTAACGACAGCACCAGGTGCCCTATTTTGATTTTCAATTTTGCTAACTGCTTCAGCACTTGTATCAACTCGTTTTACAAATAGGGCTAATACTAGTGCTACAATATTTACGATAAATGTAACGTAGAAGGAATATTGAATACCGGTTAATAATGCCTGCTGTGTTAATGCAGCGGTTGTAGCCTCTGTTAAAGTTGTTGGATCAACGCTTGACATTAAACTTGTAGCTTCTGATTTTGTAACAGAGTTCATAATCGTTACCAAAACAGCTGTACCAATGGAACCAGCAACTTGTTGCGCTGTATTATTAATCGCTGTACCGTGTGGATTTAAACGAGTTGGCAGCTGGTTTAATCCATTTGTCATTATTGGCATCATTACCATTGACATTCCGAACATACGCAATGAGTAAATCAAAATAATATGGGTATAGCTGGAATCGATTTGAAGGTGTGCAAGCATGTATGTTGATACAGCCGTAACCGTTAGTCCGATTATTGCTAGAATGCGAGGACCAAATCGATCGAAAAGCTTACCAGTAATAGGGGACATTATTCCCATTATAACTGCACCAGGTAACATCATAAGACCTGAGTCTAGCGGTGAGATTCCGCGAACACTTTGTACATATGCAGGTGTTAAAATCATACCGGAAAACATGGCGATTGAGTTTACAATAGAAATAACAGATCCAAGGGCAAACATAGGATATTTGTAAGCACGTAAATCTAATAATGGTTTTTCCATACTTACTTGGCGAATGATGAAAGAAATTAAAGCAATTCCTCCCACTATTAATGTGGTTAAGACAATTCCATCGGTCCAGCCATCTGAGCTGGCAGAACTACATCCATATAAAATCCCTCCAAAACCAATACAGGATAAAACAACTGATAAATAATCAAGTGTCGACTGTTTGTTTTGCTCCATCACATTTTCTGCTTTCCAAATTGCAAGAATAAGACTGATAACAGCCAATGGCAGAATCATTTCAAATAATACACGCCAGTCATGGTACTCTACAATATAGCCAGATAACGTAGGTCCAATTGCCGGTGCTGTAATCATAACTAAACCGAAAATCCCCATTGCAGCTCCTCGCTTTTCACGCGGGAAACTGATTAACATGATATTCATTAATAATGGTCCCATCACTGAAGAGCCTGCTGCCTGCACCATACGTCCAGTTAACAGGATGCTAAAGTTTGGTGCATAAGCTGCTAAAGCAGTTCCTAAAGTGAAAATCGCTAACGAAGTAATAAATAAATGTCGGTTCGAAAAGCGAGTAAGTAAAAAAGCTGATGTCGGAATTAAGACACCGCTGACAAGCATATAACCAGTTGCAAGCCATTGTACAGTTGAGTAATCTTGAATTTTTAAATCAACCATAATAGACGGTAATGCTACATTTAATAAGGAGTTGTTTAAAAATGAAACAAAAGCTCCAATAAATAAAATAACAATCATCACATAGGGTGTTTTTTTATTTTGTAAAGTTGAATCCATCCTTCTCATCCCTCTATATTTATTTTTCACTTGATTTATTTTATACTCATAGTTCAATTTATGCAACGTTTTTGTACTCTTAGTATAAATGAGGTTGAATTTCTAGCAATTGGAATATATACTAAACTTAGTTAGCATGGCGGGAGGGCGGCTAAGATACATGAATAATAAGAAAAGAAAAGTGGCTGACATTGCCTTAAAGCTGTTTGTAGAGAAAGGGATTCAGCAAACCTCTATCCAGGAAATTATTGAAAAAGCAAATATCTCGAAAGGGACTTTCTATAATTACTTCTCATCTAAAAATGATTGTATTGCGGACATTTTAGAATTTCTTCGATATGATGCAAGTCAGCAGCGAATTGCTATCCAAATTGGAAGGGATACGAAGGACCGCGATGTATTTATAGAACAAATTACGATACTGCTTCGATTAAATGAGGAACGAAATGTGCAGCCCTTATTTGAGGCCATTTTGTCCTCTAATGAAACCGATTTAAAAAAATTGGTCATGCAGCATCGCGTGTTTGAAATGGAATGGCTGACGAATCGCATTATTGAAGTGATGGGAGAAGAAATAAGGGATTATGCATTTGAAGGATCGGTTTTATTTTATGGTATGCTGCAATATATGTTGTTTACATTAAGAGTAACGAATAGTTCGTATTCATTACATCATTTAGTAGATGTAATTTTGTCCTATCTTGAATTAATTATGCCTTTTATGATGAAAAGAGGCAGTGCCATGGTTAATTATTCTGCGATAGATTTATTGAGTGCAAATGTAAATAAAAAAGTAGTAACGAAATTAGAGTTAATAGAATTAAGTGAGCACCTGAAGGAACAGTATTCCTTTAATGAAGAGCAGATGGACTTATTGGATGCCATTATAAATGAACTACATCGAGAAAGGATTCGTAAGGTTGTACTTCAACCCTTATTAAAACCATTTCAAAAATTATTTAATGAAACAACCATTGAATCGCAAGTCGTTCAATTCACAAATTTGGTTTGGTATTATTTACGAACTATTTAATTGAATAATTTAGTAAATAAAATGGCGTATAAACTGATGACAGTTTATACGCTATTTTCTATTATATAGGTGGCTTTGAATAGTAACGAATCTTACTGGAAATTCTAATGAACATCAGCTAGAGGAGGCTAACGATGGGAAAGGATAGTATTAAGCTTACAGCTCCTGAAATTTCAAGTCTTTGGACACAATATTTATTTGATACGATGTCAATTGGCTTTATGAAATATGCATTGGAACACTTAGAAGATGAAGATATAATCGAAATCTATACGCTTGCCATGGAGTATTCAGAAAAGCATGTCCAAAAAATAGAAGAATTATTAAGAGAAGAGAACTTTCCAATACCCCAAGGCTTCACAGAAGAAGATGTAGATATCCATGCTCCTCGTCTTTTTCAGGATCCATTTTATCTGCATTATATGTATATTATGGCAATGCAGGGGATTACCGGATATGCCCTTTCCCTTAGTACGTCTATTCGGTCGGATATAAGAAACTATTACATAGATTGTAATAAGGAAGTTACGAATCTTTTTGAAAAAACAATTGATGCTCTACTAACGAAAGGACTATTTTCTCGGCCACCAGTGATTACGCCTGCAGAGTCGACAGACTTTGTCCATCAGCAAAGCTTTCTAACCGGATGGATTGGCAAGAGACGCCCCTTAACAGCTATGGAAATTGGCGATATTACATTTAATATGAACAAAATGAATATGCATGTGGCATTAAAAGTTGGTTTTTGTCAGGTTGCTCAATCTGAAAGAGTACGTCAATACATTAATAGAGGAAGGGAAATTTCCGATAAACATATCGAGGTTTTCGACTCGATTTTTCGAGAAGAAAAACTGAACTCCCCGATATCCTGGCAAGCTCTTGTGACGAATTCGACAACATCACCTTTTTCAGACAAGTTCATGATGTATCAGGTGCAGCTGTCCACACAGCTCGCGATAGCTTATTATGGTACAGCTTTAAGTGTTACGGCAAGAAGAGACCTTGCACTCAAATATGTAACGCTTACGTCAGAACTATTACGATTTGCTGAAGATGGTACAAACCTAATGATAGATATGAATTGGCTGGAGGAACCCCCAACTGCAAGTGACCGCAGGGCTTTAACAAAAAGTCTAAAAGTTAAATAAAAGGACTGTATCGGCTCATTCTTTTATAAATATCACTGGCCATAAGGAGAAACAGCATTCACGTCATTCTCCTATAAATTGGAATTTTCGGAAAACAATTTGCACTTTTGTAGAAAGAATGGTATAAATATAATAATTATTTTTCGAATAATATGTAAAAATATTTCTAAATGTGTTGAAACAGGGGGAATTCGGTAAGATGGAAAATCGTAATAAGATTATAGACTGTACGATTCGTGATGGTGGTTTAGTAAATAATTGGGATTTCAGTGTGGAATTTGTTCAAGACTTGTATAACGGTTTAAGTGAAGCCGGTGTTGAATATATGGAAATTGGCTACAAAAACTCTGCTAAACTATTAAATGCTACTGAACCAAATCATTGGAGATTTCTTGATGATAAATTCTTAAAGGAAATCATCCCGGAGAAAAAGTTTACAAAGCTATCTGCACTTGTTGATATAGGCCGTGTTGATCCAAATGATATTCTTCCACGTGAAGAAAGTATTTTAGATATGATTCGTGTAGCGTGTTATATTCGAGAGGTAGATAAAGGCTTAGAACTTGTCCAAATGTTCCATGATCTAGGCTATGAAACGTCCTTGAACATTATGGCTTTATCAAGTGTTCCTGAGCGTCAGCTAATTGAAGCATTTGAAATGGTGAAGGAAAGTCCAGTGGACGTTGTCTATATTGTTGACTCATTTGGAAGCTTAGATCCAGCAGATATTGAGCATCAAGTGAAAAAATTCCAAGCCATGCTTCCGAACAAGCAGCTGGGCGTACACACACATAACAACATGCAGCTAGCGTTTGCAAATACTATTACGGCCATGAGAAATGGTGTTGTATATCTTGATTCATCAGTATATGGAATGGGACGTGCGGCTGGTAACTGCAATACAGAGCTTCTTGTCAGCTATATTCAAAAATGCAGCTATGAGATAAAACCAGTACTTGAAATCATTCAGAAGCATATGCTTGCAATGCGTGAGAAGTGGGAGTGGGGCTATATCATTCCTTATATGATTTCTGGATCATTAAATGAACATCCTCGTGTTGCAATGGCATACCGTAACAGCGATGATCGTGATAAATTCGTTGAATTCTATGACAAAGTAACATCACCAGAAGCAAGTCTTGCGCCATCAACTAGATAATATAAAAAAGTACCTCAAAATTCTTGAGGTACTTTTACTTTTACCGTTTAATTTTCAAACAAAGTAAAACAAATCCATATTTTTTTTAAAGCACATAGGTTATGTGCTTTTTTATTTTTCACGGCATTAAATATATATCATGATGAGGAGGATTGTCTAATTTTGATTGTTTTAACAATCCATCCTTAACAAGTTCCTGTAGGCCCTTTTCAACCTCTTCCGGTTTAACATCGAATAGATCTGCTACTTTCACAGATGAAATGGTCATGTATTTCGGTTTCTTCGTAGATGACTGTATCATGGATTGAACGCGATTAAGAAGTTGATGTTTATCCATTACTCCACCTCCTGTTATTTATTAATAATTTTACCAGTATTGTAAATATTATTAGAGAAATTAATAAGAACTGGTAGCAGTAGGAAACAACATAAGGAGGATCGCAAATGAATGAATCAAGGTTTTCAATTCAAATAGATGGGAGGGATTTTCCTTTCCAACCGGGGCAAAAGGTTCTTGAGGTGGCAAGGGAGCAGGAAGTATTTATTCCAGGTATTTGTTATCACCCAAATCTTGGAACAATCCAGACATGTGATACTTGTTATGTAGTGGCTGATGGTCAATTGATGAGATCCTGTACATTAAGGGCAGAACCTGGGATGCAAATTGAAACGATGTTACCTGAAGTTAAGTCTGCACAGTACGAGGCCATGTCTAGAATTCTAAAAAATCATGAGCTATATTGTACAGTATGTGACAATAATAATGGAAATTGTACAGTACATAATACGGTGATGGAAATGGGACTTGCCCATCAGAAATATCCTTTTCGGGCAAAGCCGTACCCCCCTGATCACTCACATCCTTTTTACCGTTATGAGCCGGACCAGTGTATTTTATGTGGACGTTGTGTTGAAGCCTGCCAAGATTTACAGGTTAACGAAACATTGTCAATTGATTGGAGTCGTGACGTTCCCCGTGTCATTTGGGACAATGATGTGCCGATCGATCAGTCATCCTGTGTTTCCTGCGGACATTGTGTAAGTGTTTGCCCGTGTAATGCATTAATGGAAAAATCGATGCTTGGCAATGCCGGATTTTTAACTGCCATTCCGCCAAAAATCATGGGACCCATGATTGATACGATTAAAGAAGTAGAACCTGGTTACAGAGAAATCCTGGCTATCTCGGAAATGGAGGCGGCCATGAGAAAGGCGAAAATAAAACGGACAAAGACAGTTTGTACGTATTGCGGTGTCGGGTGCAGCTTCGAGGTTTGGACAAAGGATCGTGAAATATTAAAGATTGAACCCACACCTGAAGCACCGGTAAATGGAATTTCAACCTGTGTGAAAGGAAAATGGGGCTGGGATTTTGTCAACAGTGAAGAACGTTTGACAAAACCGCTTATCAGAAAAGGCGAGGAGTTTGTGGAAGCCACTTGGGACGATGCTCTATCATTGATTGCAGAGAAATTAACAAGCATTAAAGAGGAGCATGGGCCTGACTCCATTGGCTATATCGCTTCGTCAAAATGCTCAAATGAGGAAAATTATTTATTTCAAAAATTCGCTCGTTCAATTATGGGAACAAACAATGTGGATAATTGTTCTAGGTACTGCCAGTCACCAGCAACCTCAGGGCTTATGAGAACAGTTGGAATTGGAGGTGATTCAGGTACCATTGAAGATATCGTGGCATCTAATCTAATCCTTATTGTCGGGGCAAATCCTGCTGAATCACATCCTGTTCTCGCTACTAGAATTAAAAGAGCGCATAAGCTTTTTGGACAAAAGCTTATCGTAGTAGATTTACGGGAAAATGAGCTTGCACAAAGAGCTGATCTGCATCTTCATCCAAAGCCGGGATCGGATATCATTTGGCTCAATGCTATTACGAAATATTTCTTAGATCAGGGCTGGGAGGATTCCGATTTTCTGTCTAATCGCGTGAATGGTCTTGATGAGTATAGGGCTTCTTTGGAAAAATATACTCTTGAATACGCTGTAGAAAAAACAGGTTTAAGTATGGAACAATTGCTAAAGCTGGCCGAATTAATCAAGGAAGCAGATTCAATGTGTATGCTTTGGGCAATGGGTGTCACTCAACATATGGGAGCCACTGACACCAGTACAGCAATTTCTAACCTATTGCTGGTTACTGGAAATTATGGACGAACGGGTACTGGAGCCTATCCGTTAAGAGGCCATAATAATGTACAGGGTGCCTGTGATTTTGGCACAATGCCTGCCTGGATGCCTGGATACGAACCTATTCAGGATAAAGATGTTAGAGAAAAGTACGAAAAGGAATGGGGAGTAAAACTCTCAGAAGTACCAGGACACGATAACCATCATATGGTGGAAGGGATAAGTAAAGGCAAGTTGAAAGCTCTTTATCTATTTGGTGAGGATATGGCCATTGTTGATGCTAATTCAAATTATGTTCAATCGAACTTTGAAAAACTCGATTTTTTCGTGGTTCAGGATATATTTTTTAGTAAAACTGCTCAGTTTGCAGATGTAGTATTGCCGGCAGCACCGAGTCTTGAAAAGGATGGGACGTTTACTAATACAGAGCGACGGATCCAACGGTTCTACAAGGTGTTTGAACCACTGGGTGATTCAAAGCCGGATTGGATTATTTTTCAAGAACTAGCGAATAAAATGGGTGCAAATTGGAATTACCAGCATCCTTCAGAAATTATGGACGAAGCTGCAAAGCTTGCACCGTTTTTTGCAGGTGTCAGCTATGAAAGATTAGAAGGTTTTACATCACAAGTTTGGCCTGTCAAAGCAGATGGATCAGATACTCCGTTGCTATTTAAAGATAAATTTGGGTTCCCAGATGGAAAAGCTAGACTTGTGGCAGTAGACTGGACTGAACCTTTTGATGCAGGGGAAGATTTTGATCTTCATTTAAACAATGGACGCCTTTTGGAGCATTTCCATGAAGGGAACATGACGTATAAATCTAAAGGCTTAACACATAAAGTTCCGCATCCTTGGCTTGAAATATCACTTGAACTAGCAAAGGAGCGGGGTTTAGAGGATGGTGCACTTGTCGGTTTAACTTCTCCATATGGACATGTAGAAGTTAGGGTAATTGTAACCGACAGAGTGAAGGGTAAGGAACTATATTTAGCTATGAATTCTGCTGAAGACCTCGAAGCAGTAAATAGGCTTACGAGCAGTTATCATGACATTATAACCCATACACCGGCATACAAAGAAATGGGTGTGAAAATGGACGTGATTGAGACAAGTGGAGAGCCGCCTCTTCCAAAGCATAATCACCGGTTTGGTAACAGAACACCACAAATCAGTGTGAAGGTAGAAGAAAAATGGCAACGTTCAGATTATACACCAATTACTGAAATAGATGATCTGATGGAGGGGCATTATGGCGAAAGCGATCAGGCAAATTAAATGGGAAGAACCTAATCAAGCGAACGAACAAGTCCAGGATTTAAACGAAATATTGAAGGTACTTGCCGAAAATAAAGAGGCAGTTACTTCATGTTTAGAGCTAATAAAAGGACTTCACGATTTAAGAGTGTTCGAAACGGCTGAATCCCTGTTAAAACAGAGTGATGAAGTTGGTGCAATAGCTATGCAGCAAATTAATCAACCTGCTGTCCATAACATCATTAAGTCAGGCTTTGGTATCTTTAAATTTCTTAGTGCTTTAAAGCCGTCACAGCTCGAGACAATCTTAAATGGGGTCACGCTTGGGCTTGAGAAAATGTCCCAAACTGTAGAAAACGGGGAAAAAGAAAGTTTATGGAAAATGAGAAAGAGGTTAAGTAAACCAGAAATTCGAACCGTTATGACTTCAATGTTTGATTTTCTAGAAGGGATGGGTGGAGCATTCCTTCGAAACAAGGCAAACCACAAGTAAGGATGGTGTATGAAGTGAAAGAACAAATTCTTCAAATCAGTAATCTTGATAGTCAGGAAGATGCTAAAAAAATTACCCAGGCAGTACTCGATGTCTGGGGAATCACTGAGGCCAAAGCAAGTCCAGCACAAAAGAACATATCATTCAGTTATGATGAACGAATGGCATCTGAACAAGATTTTGAACAGGCAATAATTGAATCAGGTTTCAATATCGTTAGAAAATAATCTTGTAGGGGGGTGTAGAAAATGAATTTATGTGAAGTTTGCGGTGCTAAGGAAGGCTTTGAGGAGAACAATGAAGAAACCATTCGGGCAGTAACGCTTCATATATGTGAAAATTGCCGGGAAGATCGGAAGAATCACTCTTTTAATGATTAGTATGGTTAGAGGAACACAACAAACTAGCAGTACGCTGTGGATTGGATAGACTCATGGAAATGAGGTGTGCAAGGTGGAGCCGATTGAGGTAAGGCGTGAGGTCCTTCACTTAGGTAAAGGTGGGGTAATAAAATTTGAAGACAGCGTGGTTACTGAACACCCCATAACAATAAAAATCAATGGCACCGAGTTTGTCACTCTTGTCTGTTCACCTGATTATATCGCGGACTTAGTAGTGGGATTTCTTGCTTCAGAAGGAATCATTCGCCATTTCTCCGACATTGAAGATCTTTGGATTGAAGAGAACGCGGGGATTACCCATGTAAAAACAAAGAGAACGAACCCTTATTATCAGAACTTCCAAGGGAAAAGATATATCACATCCTGCTGCGGTGCAAGCAGACAAGGCTTTGTCTTCATTAATGATGCTTTAACAGCGAAAAAATTAGAAAAAGTGAGGGTAAGAATTTCTTCCGGAGAGTGTTTTTCTCTAATGAAAGAAATGCAGCAAATATCCACGCTATTTCAGAAAACAGGAGGTGTCCACAATGCGGCCTTATGCCAAAATGGACAAGTATATCTCTCCAGAATGGATATCGGAAGGCATAATGCCTTAGATAAATTATTTGGATATTGCCTGAGAAACAGTATTCCACTTGAAGATAAAATATTGGCTTTCAGCGGTAGAATTTCAGCCGAAATTTTGTTAAAGGCATCGAAAATCGGTTGTGAAATTGTTATGTCAAAATCAGCACCTACTGAACTAGCATTAAAACTTGCCGAACAGCTCGGAATCACAACAATTGGATTTATACGCAATGATTCGCTTAATGTATATACAGGACTGGAAAGAGTATATTTTCATTAAAGATACAAGGGGACGGTTCTCCTGCTTCAATTGGAAGCAGGAGAACCGTCCCCTTGCTTTCTTAAAGTTCCTTTTGTAAACGTTTTAGTGTTAAAATTTCAAAAATCTTTAGAAAAGCTTAACAGGAACTTAACCTGAAATTTGGTCGTTTGTCTAATTCAAATCTACTTTTTTTGCATGTAATGTAACAGGTAAATGGTAAAGAAGAGGATGTAAGAGAGAAACAAACTTCTTGTGAAGGGAGGCATAACAGTGGGGTATATAGAGGAATTACGAGCACTTGTTGGGACAAGACCACTAATTTTAATCGGGGTAGTAGTCGTTGTTTTAGACCAAGAGAATCGCCTACTAATGGTTGAATCTGAACAAAAGTGGAAATTGCCTGGTGGTTTTATTGAATTAGGGGAATCAGCAGAGGAGGCTGGTATAAGGGAAATATGGGAGGAAACAGGTTTAACAATAAAACAATTGGAATTAATTGATGTATTTTCAGGAAAAACCTTTTTTACAAAGCTATCAAATGGGGATGAATATTTTCCTGTAACCCTTGCCTATGTAACGAAAGACATACCATGCGGCTTGCCTACACCTGATGGCATCGAAACACAAAAGGCTGAATTTTTTCATTGGTCATTACTGCCCGAAAATCTAAGTATTCGAGATCGGCACATTTTGCAGCGATATCAAACAAAGGAATCGATCATTAGTGGTTACCATTGGTGAATAAAGAGAGGAAGGAATCTAATGAAAACGATTGTCTTTTATATTGGAGAACCATTAAAAATTAATCAAGGGTTTATGTACAATCAGATTATTGGGGTGAAAGAATACTACACTATCGTGATTGGACCTTTTTCCAACAGTAAAAACGTTCAATATAAATTTGAACATTTCTATAATATCAATGATATTAATGATCCTGGAAGCTTTTTTAAAAAGCATCATGTTGCAGCCATACATGCCCATCAAGGAAAGCATTCGCTGGAGATTTTACCCTTGGCTTTAAAGTATAATATTCCTCTGATTGTTCATTTTCGTGGACGTGATTCATCCACACAGACTGTAGAAAGATATCGTGCAAATTTGGAGCGATATAAATCATTAAAGAATAAGGGTTCTGGATATTTTGCAGTATGTCAATTTCTGGCCGAAGAGTTAAAAAAATTAGGATTTCCAAGAGATAAAATTCATGTTCTATATGGTGGTATTAATATAGACTTGTACCCATATGTGAAAAGGTCCCTGCCGAAAGAAGGAGAAGTCAGAATCCTATCAGTAGCAAGGCTTGTAGAGAAGAAGGGCTTCCTTACACTAATCAATGCCTTTCAGCTGCTAAAGCAGAAGTACCCTCGTGCAACACTTCATATCATTGGAACTGGTAAGGATGAGGCTAAGCTTAAACGATATATTGAAAAACTACGATTAAAAGACAAGATTTTTCTTAGAGGAGCGATGGACTCAAAGCAAATTGCTAAGGAACTGGAAAGGGCACATCTTTTCTGTTTAGCAAGTGAGACAGGTGATGACGGCGATGTAGAAGGAATACCCAATGCATTAAAGGAAGCAATGGCAAGCGGATTACCGGTTATTTCCACCTTTCATGGAGGAATTCCAGAATTAATCGAGCACAAAAAGACGGGTTTTCTTGCACCTGAAAAAAATGCAAAGAAACTAGCAGAAGGGATCAGCTATTTCCTCGACCACCCGGAAATCTGGGATAAATACACGAAAAAGGCAAGAACGGTCATTGAAGTGAAATTCGATTGCAATAAACAAATCAAAGAGCAGCAACGATTATATCGTTTAATCGAGAAGGAAAACGAAGGTGATAATCAACATTAGGAAGTTAACTTCTATTCGTTTTGAAAAGTATTACAAGCTAAATTAGGAGTTTAGGGGATTTCTCAAAAAAAGGTGTCAGCCCTATGTTTTACATGAAATACTTTTGCATGACACCTTGAGGAGCATCCCATACAGCTAGTTTTTTATTTACATAACCAGAGGTGATCCAGGGTTGAATTTTGACAGATAATAATTTATTGATTGTGACAATTAATGACCGAATATTCAAATATTTTAATTTATATTATTGCCTAGTCAGTAATATATTTTACCTTGTAGCCTTTGCGTCCTAGGTCGAAAGAAAAAACAATAGAAAAGGGAGGCAGAAAAGAATTTTCAGTAAACTTTGAAAAAGGGGAGATCAATTTGTCCAAGAAAAAGTCGATACTAATGGGGTTGCTTTTAAGCAGTGCATTAATGGTAGTCGGATGTATTGACAAGGAAACAAGTACTACAGACGATTCCAGTAATGATGGGGGAAAAAGTAATGTCATTATGGTTTCAGGGGATACGGTCTCTGAAATGGGAGGATGTGTCCTTGCAAGCCGATATGCTGCAGGGGATAAAATTGTCTTCCGAATGAATGCACTAGATGCAAATAATGAGCAAATGGAAGATGCTAAACTGCAAGTGCATCTATCAACCGGTGAGGTGCTTGATATGGAGCTTGGCGTACATTCACCACCTGATGCAAAGGACCCAGCAAAATTTTGGACTGCTGCCTACCCAGTGACTGAGAATACACCTACTGGAACGCTGGAATATTACGTAACTGCTGAAGCAGGTGACGCCAAAGGAGAGTTCCGGCCTTTTAATGTACAGCCATCCTTAATCACAATTGTTGATCCTTCTGCTGCAGGGACTGTTCCTGAAGGTGCACCAGCCCCAGGACCTGAAGAAGCACCTGCACAATAAAATAGATTTAATGGGTCTGATCATCAATCTGTAAAATGATTACCTATCGAAGTATGTATATACTCATGAGCGAATAGGTTCTGTTAACGTAGGAAGACAGCTACCCTAGTTGCAGTAATAGAAATGGAAGGATGTGCAATTTGGTTAAAGTAAGATGGAAGACAGTCATTCAAATTTTGGGAGCAGCTGCACTACTGACTGGTTTAAGTGCATGTACGGACCAATCATCTTCGAAGCCAGAGCCAAAATCAGAAAAGGCCTCATTATCAGATGATACAGAGAAGAACGTTACAAAAAAAGAGCAAGCCCTAAAAAACAATATCAAATTATCGAATATTAGAGGAACTGTCCGTCAAAATATTGATTTTAGTGTCAATGAACTCGAGCCGAATAAACCGGTAAAGCTGATTTGGATGACAATGGACGGCAGCTATAATATAAAGGATCTCTATGAAGTAATTGGTCCTGAATTTAAAGAAAGAGAGGTTGTACTTGCAGAGGGAACGAGTGATGCTAATGGGAATTGGAATGGCTCCTTTAAGGTGCCCGAAGGTTTTGGCGGCGACATGACAATTTATGTAGTTTCCATGGATAATAGAATTGGTCAAACTGCATTTACCCTTGATCCTTCCTTTACGATGTCTCCTGAATCGGGTCCGGTTGGTACAGAAATTACGATTAAAGTAGAAGGCCTAGGCTGGAGTACCTATATGCGGAATTGGCAATTAACCTATGATAATAAATATACAGGGTTAGTTTCGGCCATTGCGACAAATGGTACAGCAGAAGCCAAAATCCGTGCAGCAGGATCTGTCGGAAAGCATGCGATTAGACTCCGAACAGGGTACTTGGGAATGCAGTATATCAATTATTTGCAGTCACCATACCCTGATAAGCCTGCACCAGATTTTTTATTTGAAGTAACTAATTCAACTTCAGTTAAAGAAAGTTATGTAGAGCCTACACCAACAGCAGCAAACGGCGGGGTTAAAATGCCTGAGCTTAAAAATAAATCGAGTGTAGAATTGGAACTGGATAGGAGTGAAGGTACTGTTGGCGAGCCGGTTAAGCTGACAGCAGCTGGACTGCCAAAAAATAAAGAGGTCGATATTATTTGGAATACAATGAAGGGAAGCCGTGTTTCCGGATTAGGTTTTGCTGAGCACTCAACAAAGCTTCATACACTGAAAACGGATCATGACGGTAATTTAGTTTACGATTTTCCAGTGCCAGATGATTTAGGAGGAATCCCACACAGAATTGACCTTAAAGTGGGTGATGAAGTGTATGGACAGGAATACTTACGGATTCTGCCATCGATTGTAAATATATCACCGACATCAGGACCCGTTGGTACTAAAATACAGGTGACGATAAAAGGCGGAGGCTGGACAGAATTTGATAACGCATACTATTTAACCTACGATAATGCGTATACTGGTTATTTATGTGCCTTTAACAGCCAGGGAGACCTGACCTTCGATGTGGTAGCAACCGGTGAACCCGGCTTTCATGTGATTGACCTGTATCCAGGGATTTATAAGCAAAAAGAAAAGGACACAGATATGACGTTAATTCCACAGCTCACCTATTCGACAGACCATCCAGGCTCAGCGATGCCAGCCATCCGATTAGGGTTTAAGGTAACAGAGTAAGGAGAGAAGGTTAACTAAAGGTTTTATTGAGAGAGGTGCATTTTTGAACCTCTCTTTCGTTTCTATCATTATTAATTATATTTTCCTAACAATAGTTAATCATTTCCTTTCAATACTTATTTTTCATGACGATTCCTACCTTCAGAAAGGTTAAGAGGTGATTTTTCCGACCTATATCTCTAACTTACCCTGTCATTCCTTACCCATAGAATCCACCACTAATAGTCTTATTTGTCCATTCACTTTATTTATTTACTCCTATAATATAAAAAGTAATTAAATGAATGGTGAGTTATTACTAATGGAGAAGTAATATTTTATTAGCAGAAATTTCTCTTATTATCAATATTGCTGGATAACATCATATTGTCTTAACAAACGAGAAAGGGGGAAACCATGTGAACACAGATCAGGCATTTGAATTATTGAAAAATGCAGGTGTGACAGAGGATATTAGCATTAAAACGGTTAGACGCTGGCTCCGTGAAAGAAGGATCACATACGATGGCGGACAAAGAAATTCCGGATTCATATTGGATGATACGGATCAAGCCTTTCAGCTATTAAAGGACGCTGGTGTTGCTCCAAGCATGAGTATGCCCATTGTTCGTCGCTGGGTACGTGAGGGAAAGATTCAACACGTAGGTAATGGCGAGCGCATAGAGGAATACATATCGAATGAACCAAGACCAAGACGGTCATCGCATACCCCTGTTGAAGATAAGGTTATTCGTCAATTAAAGGCCAAAATGAAAGCACAGGAAGAGCATATAAAAGGCATTGAAGAGCTTCATCAATCTTCTATTAATACTTTAATACAGCAAAGAAATAAATTATCAAAAGAAATCATGGATCTGCAAAAGGAAAAACATGAATTACAAAAAGAAGCTCGAAAGCTATTAAAGGAAAATCTTGATTTGCGGAATCAATTATTAAAAATGAAGGAAGAATTCACAAAAGGAACTAAATCAGATCCTGAAAAGACCCAAACTAGTCCATTAAAAACATATGATCCACGACCAAAGCTCGGACTATCAAAAACAGCTGGCGCAAAAGAAATACTAGCCGGTTATAAAACACTTTTAAAATTGACGCATCCTGATCGAGGAGGAAATGCCACCCTATTTCATTTCATTAAAATGGATTATGATTCATTTCGAAATAGCTTGAAATAGTATATGGTATATACGGTTTAATAATAGAATCATTCCCTGTATCATGTACAGGGATTTTTTTGTGCTCAAAATAATCCATGTAAGAATGCATAGTTATTACTTGTTTCCTTCATATTAATAAAGTCTAATAATTACTATGAAAAAGGGGATGAGTCCATGGCAAAATTACTCTATATAACAGCACACCCACATGACGATAAACAATCATTTAGTATGGCTGCAGGGAAGGCATTCATCGAAACTTATCAAGAAGCAAACCCAAATGATGAGGTGGTCCATCTAGATTTATATAAAGAACACATTCCGCATATTGATACGGATGTTTTCAGTGGATGGGGCAAGCTACAATCTGGCAAAGGCTTTGAAGAACTTTCAGATGAAGAAAAAACCAAGGTAGGTCGTTTGAATGAACTGAGTGATCAGTTTATTGCGTTCGATAAATATGTAATTGTAACACCATTATGGAATTTATCATTTCCGCCCGTGATGAAAGCTTATATTGATTCGATTGCTGTTGCGGGCAAGACGTTTAAATATACAGACCAAGGATCTGTCGGTCTCTTAACAGACAAGAAGGTTCTTCACATCCAAGCCCGAGGTGGTATTTATTCAGAAGGTCCAGCTGCAGCACTGGAAATGGGGCATCGTTATTTACAAGTTATCTTTAGTTTCTTCGGCGTTCCTAATGTTGAAGGACTATTTATCGAGGGACATGCAGCTATGCCGGATAAAGCCGAGGAGATAAAACAGAATGGTATCGCTCGAGCAAAAGACCTAGCACATACTTTCTAAATATTCACTTAATTTAAATAGGGTTAATAATAAATCTTGTTAAAATAGTAAAAATAATGTAATATCTGTAATATATAGCAATTATTTTGCAATAAATAGTCAAATATTACTACTGCTATGGAGATGGGAAAATGGAAAATCAGACATTTTATTATGATGGCAGCGTAGAAATGGTTAATGGAACCAACACAAATTCAGTTGAATTTTCTAATGAGCCAATCGTAGTAACAGACGAAGCTAGAAAGAATATGGGTGGAAATCCGTTTCTTGTAAAATAAAACTTTTAAACATGAGATGAACATTGCTAGACTTTCTATTAATATAGAAAGTCTTTTTATTTTTTATTAACAACTAAATAGTGTTATTTAAAATATTCAAAACTATAAATTAATAGTTGACACAAGGGCATGGTCGTATGTACAATAAAAGTGCACTAATTGATAACAATTATCATTTTCAATAACAAACAAAAAAGGGGATACAAACATGAGATTATCAAAATTTTGGAAACCGCTTGTGTTTAGTACGGCACTAACGATTGGACTAGCAGGCTGCGGTGGTAACAATCAGAACGAGTCAAACGAGGAAGAATCAGCTTCAAAACCAAAAACAACTGAGAATCAAGTAGTTAACATCTATACGGCCAGACATTATGAAGCCGATGATGCGATCTATAAGAAATTTACAGATGAGACAGGCATTAAAGTAAATGTTGTAAAAGGGGAAGCGGAAGAACTTATTGAAAGATTAAAACGTGAAGGTGAAAGCACCCAAGCAGACCTGTTTGTTACAGTTGATGGCGGAGTTCTTGCCAATGCAAAACAAAACGATATCCTGCAACCGGTTTCTTCAGATACAATTGATAAAAATGTACCAGAAAACTTTCGTGATTCCGATAATAATTGGATAGGCCTTGCAACTAGAGCCCGTATAATCGCGTATTCTAAGGATAGAGTGAAACAAGAGGATTTGTCCACATATGAGGATTTAACAAGCGACAAATGGAAAGGGAAATTGCTTGTTCGTTCTTCAACAAGTTTATATAACCAGTCATTGCTTGCATCTTTTATTGAGTTAAACGGGGAAGAAAAAGCGGAAGAATGGTCAAAAGGAATAGTAAATAATTTTGCCCGTCAGCCAGACGGCGGTGACCGTGACCAAGCAAAAGCAATAGCTGCAGGTGTTGGCGATGTTGCAATCATGAACACTTATTATGTTGGTCTATTAGCGAACTCTGAAGATCCTGAGGAAGTAAAAGTTGCTGATAGTATTGGAGTCTTCTTCCCGAACCAGGAAACAAATGGTACCCATGTAAATATTAGTGGAATTGGTTTAACAAAGCACAGCAAAAATAAAGAAAATGCGATTAAACTGATTGAATATATGACAAGTGTAGAAGCGCAGGAGTACTTATCTGCTAATAACTATGAGTTCCCGGTAAATCCTCATGCAGCAAAACCAGAACTACTTGAGAGCTGGGGAGAATTCAAAATGCAGGAATTAAATTTCGATACTTTAGGGGAGCATAATAAAAAAGCAATCGAAATCTTTAATAAAACAGGCTGGAAGTAATAATGAAAGCAGAACTAATTAAACGTAAAATAAAAAAAGAGTTTAACAGTTGGTGGATAGTAAGTATCGTTGGGGCAGTAGTGATTCTACTGCCTATCCTTTTTATTTTCTCCTCTATTTTTCATGAACCAAATGAAAACTGGCTTCAAATACGTCAATACTTGCTGAAAAATTATGTTTTGAACACAATCATGCTGGTTGGGTTCACAGGTATTTTTACTGCATTTTTAGGTGTAACCCTAGCGTGGCTGGTTGCAGCCTATGATTTTCCTCTGAAGCGATTTTTCCGTTGGGGGTTAATGCTGCCATTGTCCATTCCAACTTTTATAGCTGCTTATACGTATAAAGCTATGCTGAGCTATACGGGTGTGATTCAAACGACATTAAGAAACCGTTTTGATTATCAAATAAGTCCGGAATGGTTAAACGTTACTGGAATTGGTGGGGCTGTTTTTATCTTCACCTTATTTCTCTTTCCCTATGTGTATATGATTACAAGAGCATTTCTTGAAAATCAAAGTACAGCGTATATTGAAAACGCTCGACTATTAGGAAGGAAACCATTAGCCGTTTTTTTCAAAGTAGTTCTTCCTCTTTCAAGACCCGCCATTGTTGGCGGTACCGTATTAGTTATATATGAAGTCCTAGGGGATTATGGGGTTACCAGCCATTTAGGCATTCATACGATTTCAACAGCCATTTTTCAAACTTGGTTTGGAATGTATGATGTAAATTCTGCAATGAAGCTTGCAGCATGGTTAATGATCATTATTGTTGGAGTTTTCTTTATTGAAAAATTACTTAGACAGAGACGCCGCTATACGATTCATAATAAATCTAGACCGCTTGTACCTATAAAACTGAAGGGAATATCCTCAATTGGAGCCTTTTTATATTGCAGTATTGTCTTTTTAATAGGATTTCTTATTCCTTTTATTCAGTTACTAGTGTGGGCACAAATGACTTTTCATAAAGTTTGGGATTCAACTTTTATTACATTGGTATATCAAACGGTCTTACTTGCGATTATTTCAACGATCATCATTCTCATTCTTTCTGTTGTTGTAGCGAATGTTTGCCGAAAGCAATCCACTTTTTCTTACATCATATCGAAATGTGTAACAACAGGGTATTCGATTCCAGGACCTATTATTGCGATAGGAGTATTGGCCATGTTTATCTACCTTGACCAGTGGCTTGCACCGATATACTCTTCCATTGGGCTGGGTGAAGCCCCGCTTATTTTAAGTTTATCGATTGTTATGTTAGTTGTTGGCTATTTTATACGATTTACGGCTACCGGATATAATGCAATTGAAGTAGGCTTTGAAAAAATGGGGACGAAGTACATGGAAGCTTCAAGAATGCTTGGATTAGGGATAACAAAAACATTTTTCAAAGTAGATTTGCCTTTAATTAAGGGGGCTCTAGCCAGTGGGTTTATTTTAACCTTTGTAGAAATATGCAAGGAATTGCCCTTGGCTTTACTTCTAAGACCATTTAATTTTGAAACTCTTGCTACGAAGACCTTCCAATATGCCAATGATGAGCAAATATTTGAAGCTTCGACATCATCGCTGTTAATTATCGCTATCAGCATCATATCTGTAATCATTTTCCAAGTGTTAGGGAGGAGGGTGAAACAATGACAATCGTACAAATTGAAAATTTAACTTTTTCATTTTCTCGAAAACAGGATCCTGTTATTAATGATTTTTCATTTTCGATGAAAAAAGGAGAAATAGTAGGGATATTAGGACAAAGCGGAAGTGGTAAAAGTACGTTACTCCGCTTAATATCCGGCCTAGAAATGCCGATAAAAGGAATGATAAAAATTGCTGAAATGACGGTTGTCGATGAGGGGCTCTTTATACAACCGGAAAATAGAGGCGTGGGAATGGTCTTCCAAGATTATGCACTATTTCCACATATGACTGTAAAGGATAATATCTTATTTGGATTATCGCGAATGCCGAGAAAAGATAGAAAGCAGCGTGTGGATGAAATGCTGGAACTAGTTCAGATGGAACAATTCGTGAGAAGATATCCACATGAATTAAGCGGCGGACAGCAGCAAAGGATTGCACTCGCCAGAGCTCTTGCACCGAAGCCAAACATTCTGTTAATGGATGAACCTTTTAGCAACTTAGATGCGGATTTAAAAGAATCCATCCGTGAGGAACTCGGGGTTATTTTGAGAAAAGCCAACATGTCCTGTATTGTGGTCACACATGATCGAAACGATGTTGAAGCTATATGTGATTATAGCATTGTGATGGGTCCATCCAATCAGACAAATGACTCCAATCGAAAAAGAATGCAGCATGGGTAATAACTGGTATTTAGTTTTAAGCATAATCTTTCCAAATTGGTAAGGTTATGCTTTTTTGTATGTATTAAAATGTTTAGTTGCAAACTAATTGAAAAAAGGGGAGTTAATCATGACAGCCATCCATCTTGAGGAAAAAGTCCTTACTATTCTACAGGATAAAATTCAGTTGCTTCAAAAAAGTAAAGGGAATATCTATTTAGTAGGTCCAATAAAGCTGCCTGTTAATTTATATGGTGAAACAGTTAATTTTAAATGGTACTGCTGGTTAAATTGTGAGGATGTGACAGAAATAAATTGTAATGAAGTAAAAGATTATGAAAAAATTATCGAAAAGCTTTCATCCTCCAATTTAGCACTTTACCAGCAGTCAAGTGTATTGGTGTATGGTGACTTTGAGCATAGTGATGATGCAATCATACGATTTCATTCGATTTGTCATACTGGAGATATTTTTGGCAGTAAACGATGCGATTGCGGTTTTCAGCTGAAGCAGTCAATGAAAATAATTGCCGAACATGGGAATGGCGCGTTATTTTACTTAGCCAATCATGAAGGAAGGGGTATTGGGTTATTTAGTAAAGCAATGGCATATGTTCTTCAAGAGAATGGCTATGATACTGTAGAAGCAAATATCGGTCTTGGGTTTGTTGATGACTCAAGAAACTATGAGGATGCAATCACAGTACTCAAAACATTGCGATCAAAACCAGTAACGCTAATGACCAATAATCCGAAAAAACTGGATGCCTTAAAAAGTGCCGGCTTAGAGGTTTCCGGAAGGGAGCCTATATGGGGAGATATTTCGGAGTACAACAGGAAATATTTGCAGACCAAAATTGCAAAGTCAGGACATATTAAAGGAGAATCACAGTCAAATAGCTGTTGTGATTAGAAATAGACTATTGAATTGACACTTCTACAATTCCTTATTGTGGAAGTTTTTTTTGTAATAGCTATCCTATTCTATTTTCTGTATAATCATTATCATATAATAATTCAATTTACTTACGAACAGGGCAGGCGATACTAGATTGAATAGCAAGGAAAGATATGAACTATTATTTAATAATATTAATCAATATAACTCAGGTGAAAAGGGCATTACGCGAATTGCCTATTCTGATGAGGAACAGACGTGTACACATGCTTTTATGAGAATGTGCAAATTGGAAAATTTAGAAATCAGAATGGATGCCTGCGGGAACGTCATTGCCAGAAGAGAAGGAAAAAGAGGTGACCTTCCGCCAGTTGTAATGGGCTCCCATCTAGATACCGTTTATCAAGGTGGTAAATATGACGGGGTTGTAGGGGTTACAGCGGCATTAGAAATCGTAAGGCGACTGAATGAAAAGGAGATAATAACAGACCACCCAATTGAAATTATTTCATTTGCCTGTGAAGAATCCTCACGATTTGGAGTGTCTACGGTCGGCAGTAAAGCAATGGCAGGAATTCTTAATAAAGAGAAATATCGTTATCTTACTGACCGTGATGGGATTACAATGGAAAAAGCCTTTGCTTTATGTGCACTTGATTTTGATAGTGTGGAGGAGGCGAGCAGAAATCAGGAAGAATTCAAGGCCTTTTTTGAAATACATATTGAGCAAGGTCCTGTACTGATTAATAATCAGAAAAAAATTGGGATTGTGACAGGGATTGCTGCCCCCGTCAGATTAATCATTAAAATCAATGGAAAAGCCTCCCACTCAGGGACAACTCCCATGAATATGAGGCGAGATGCCCTTCTTGGTGCATCGGAGATCGCTCTAGAACTTGAAAAAGCAGCCATACAGGAAAAGAAATGTGGAACTGTAGCAACGGTAGGCGTTATGAATATATACTCTGGTGCGATGAATGTTGTTCCAGGAGAAGTTGAACTAAAGGTCGATATCCGCTCCATTTCAAGTGAATCGAGAAAAAGAGTAGTTGACCATTTAAACCAAGTGATATCTCAAATTGAAATGTCGAGACAGCTCGACATACAAAGTACGGAAATCAGTTCGGAGGAACCTGTATTACTTGAACCTCATGTGGTTGATACGTTAATAAAGCTTTCTGAAGAAAAAGCTCTTCCCTATGAGGTGATGCAAAGTGGCGCAGGCCATGATGCCATGAACATGGCGAAACTATGTCCGACAGGTCTTATTTTTATCCCTTCAGTGGATGGACTCAGTCATCATCCCAATGAATATACGGACATGGATGATATTATCCTGGGGATTGATTTACTTGAAGAAGTTATTCTTCATTATGCTGGTATGTAGATTTAATTCAAATTAAGCACAGAGTCGTTCTGTTCAAACAGGGCGGCTTTTTATTATTTACCGTTGTTTATAACCTTTATATTCTAAAAAAACTTTCTCATAGGCAACATATTTTCGTAAGGATTACTTTTATATAATAGTGAAAAAAGGTTGCTGTAGACCCACTCGTATTTCCCTTGTTAAGATTATAATAGAGAATTCATTTGAGGAGATTTCATGACATGGATGAACAGAGATATAACGACTTAAAACTTGGGGAACGTGGCGCTATCATTAGTATCATTGCCTATATTTGTTTGTCAGCTTTAAAGTTAGCAATCGGTTATTTAGCTGATTCAGAAGCGTTAAGGGCAGATGGTTTAAATAATACTACCGATATTATTGCATCCATTGCGGTTTTAATAGGATTGAGACTTTCCCAAAAACCTGCGGATTCGGACCATTCATATGGTCATTGGAAAGCAGAAAATGTTGCTTCTCTAGTTGCATCCTTTATCATGGCTGCAGTGGGTATACAAGTAATATATGCTGCTATAACTAAAGCCTTCTTAAACGAACATTCAACACCCGATTTGATTGCAGCATGGACCAGTATTTTATGTGCCATCGTTATGTATGGTGTGTATCGATATAATAAGACTTTAGCTAGTAAAATTAATAGTCAATCAGTCATGGCAGCAGCAAAGGATAATCTATCGGATGCATGGGTAAGTATCGGTGCAGCAGTAGGTATTATCGGCTCACAGTTTCATATGGCCTGGCTGGATCCAGTGGCAGCCGTCATTGTAGGTTTATTAATATGTAAAACTGCCTGGGAAATCTTTCAAGAGGCTTCACATCGATTAACTGATGGCTTCGATGAAAACGAGATTCAAGCATTTAAAGAAACCATTCAAAACACATATGGCGTTAAAGGGATAAAAGACATTAAGGCAAGAAATTACGGAAACAATGTTGTTGTAGATGTTGTAATTCTGGTCAATTCTACGCTGGATATAATCCGTGCCCATGACATTTCAACCGAAGTCGAACAAGCATTAGCCAAGAAACATAATGTGTATGATGTTCATGTACATATTGAACCTAATTAGGATTTATAATTCAGTCAGAATAATACTTAGGATTAAAAGTCCGACATTTTAATTAGAATAATGTTCTGAAATGACGTATGCATATGCATACGTCATTATTTTTATATAAAAGTAAGACAAAACGAACGGGACTTTAGATTTGGTATATTTATTTGACCTTGTTAATAAGAATAGACTAAATGCTGTGTTTGCAGGAGGGGCTTGGAATGAATGGGAACGAAAGTGGACTGCATCCCGATACGGGTGTTACTTCGGGAGTATTTGTTGAGCGATCTTTAAACGAAATTCGTTTTTGGTCAAGGATCATGAAAGAGCACTCATTATTTCTTCGATTAGGTTTTAGAGCAGAGGATACTCAATTAATCCAAGAAGCTAATCAATTTTACCGATTGTTTGAACACATAGAACAAGCTGCTCATGCCTTTACTAATCAAACAGATCCTGAACAAATACGAGGTTTTAACTCTGAAGTACAACAAGCTGCAACAAATATTTACGCATTCAAACGAAAAGTTCTAGGATTAATTCTCACATGTCAATTGCCAGGGGCAAATAATTTTCCCCTTTTAGTTGATCATATAAGTAGAGAGGCTAATTATTTTAGAAAACGATTAATTGAATTAAACCAAGGTAAATTAAAATCACTTCCTGATGCAATTATTAAAGAAAATGTTTTCTTTTTACGAATTATGGCTGATCATGCAAAATTCATCGGACACCTCCTTGATCCATCAGAAAGAAAACTTATCGATATAGCGCAAAATTTTAGCAATGATTTTGACCAATTGCTTTATCAAGCCAGGGATCTAGAGGGAATGGTACCATATTCACAGACTATTCCTATGTTAGATCAATTCTTAGATCAAAATCGTGTGTCTGTCGTATCTCTTCGTGACTTCAAGAAAACAGCACGTGAATTAATTGAACAATGCAAAATAAAAAGTATCATCCACCCACTCTTAGCAGACCATGTTTTCCGTGAAGCTGATCGTTTCCTTGAAATCATTGATATGTTTGATACACATCTTACAAGTGGTAACCCAACACCTAGATTTTTAGAAGGCTGAAGAATATGGGGCACATTAGACTCATCTAATACAAAAGGGTACAAAAGGTCCACCAGTTTACTGGTGGACCTTTTTAATTGAAACTATATGATTAGTTGGGACACTGATCATGTGTATCAAGAAAGAATAAAATAGTTAGGCTAGGGAAGGGATATGATAATATGAATTGAATAATACATATGTAGATAAACATACAAAGGAGACGATATATTATGGAAAAGGTCACACCATTTTTAATGTTTCAAGATGGCAATGCGGAAGAAGCAATGAACTTTTACACATCCCTTATTGAGGATTCAGAGATAACAGGAATTGTTCGGTATGGTGCAAATGAAGCAGGGGATGAAGGCACTGTCATGCAAGCGACTTTCTCCTTAAAAGAGCAAGAATTTATGTGCATTGACAGCAATATCAAACATCAGTTCACTTTTACACCTTCTTTTTCTATCTATATTACTTGCAGCACAGATGAAGAAATCGAGCATCTATATGAGAAACTCATTGAAGGTGGACAAGCACTCATGCCAATAGGCAATTATGGTTTTAGTAAAAAGTTTGGCTGGCTAAATGACCGCTTCGGAGTTTCGTGGCAATTAACGCTACTTTCATAACCTATTTATTGTAAATTTTGATGCTGCCATTTGGCAGCTTTTTTTATTCAAAAAGGCTAGAGGAGGGCATTTATTACTTGCTGGGTTGTTGGCATGAATTTTACAATCTTTGAAAGAATAGAGAGAATGAATAAGGGGACTATAACATCAGGAATTGCCAATTTGTCACATAAGGTGGTAATAAATATGGGTTTTTGGGACAAATTATTGGGGCGTTCAACTAGTGAGGAGGAAGAACCTATGTCAAACTTAAACATCGGTATTATTTTGGGAAGTACTCGTGAAGGACGTCTTAGTCCACAGGTTGGAGAATGGGTAAAATCCCTTGCAGACAAACGCGGCGATGCAAATTATGAAATCGTTGATATTAAAGATTTCAATCTTCCGTTCCTAGGAACAACGGATGGATCCGATCCAGGAATTGGACAATGGAATGAGAAGCTTGCTAGCTTAGATGGATTTATCTTCATTGTTCAAGAATATAATCATAGTATTACAGGTGCGTTAAAAAACGCTCTCGATTTTGCACGTGAAGCCTGGAATAATAAAGCAGCAGGCATTGTGAGCTATGGTTCAGTAGGAGGAGCACGTGCTGCAGAGCATCTGCGCGGCATTCTAGGTGAATTAGCAATTGCAGATGTTCGTACACATCCAGCTTTAAACCTATTTACTGACTTCGAAAACGGACAAACCTTCAAACCAGCAGAAATGCACGAAGGAACCGTCAATGAAATGATGGGTCAACTAATTTCTTGGGCAGCTGCACTTAAAACAGTTCGTTAATCTTAACTAAAGCTAGAATTGGAAAACGCATGGAGCATTAATAGCCCATGCGTTTTTGTATCCTTATTTTTCCTATTATATTTCAACCTCTAGCCATTTACGAACACTATTAATAAACCATACTTTCGTACATTTTTTCAAATCCTCAACGGTTAATACTTTTTCTCGAATGTCTCCATTAGTAAGTAAGTATTCACGAAAGGTGCCTGCTAGTAATCCACTGCTAATAGGAGGTGTCCACTTCAACCCGTCAATTTCCAAAACAACGTTACCATTAATAAATTCTGTAAGCTCACCATCTTCATTCCACAGAAGTACCTCATAAGCTTGCGGATACTTTTGTTGAAAAAAAGAAAACATCGCTCTATTCGTTGTTTTATGATAGAAGAACGGATTGCTTCTATCAATTGGCACGTCTGCGAGCATTGCCTTTAATGGAGTTTTAGATTGTGTGATAGGTTGGGCTTCTAGCTCTAATTTGCCATTTTTGTTTAATAGAAGCCTAACTTTGAAAAAGCCTGTTTTATCCTGACCTGCAAGTTGATCCAACGATTTCTTAATGGATTGCAAATTACATGAAAAACCAAAATACTCTGCAGAATTTTTGAGACGAATTAGATGCTCTTTAAGCAGGAAGAATTCTCCATCCTGTAATAATAAGCTTTCTAGCAATTGAAACTCAGGCCGATTTTCCTCAAGCAGCTTCGCTTTTGTAAGAATTTCATGATACTCTCCTTTAGTTGTTGAATCCCATGTAATCCCGCCGCCAACACCGTAAGTGGCAGCACCTGTATTTTGATCAATCACAACCGTTCGGATGGGAACATTAAAAATCGCCTCTTCATTTGGGGTGATGTAGCCAATTGCCCCGCAATAAACATCTCGAGGAGCTGTTTCTAATTCAGAAATAATCCCCATCGTACTTATTTTGGGTGCTCCCGTAATAGAGCCGCATGGAAAAAGTGCTTTAAATATATCAACCAGCTGAACATTCTCCGCAAGTTTTGCCGTGATCGTAGATGTCATTTGATGGACAGTCGGATAGTGTTCAATTTCAAACAGCATTGGAACTTCTACTGTCCCAGGACGAGCAATCATCCCTAGGTCATTACGCAATAAATCAACGATCATAACATTTTCAGCGCGATTTTTTTCAGAATGGTAAAGCCAGTCAGCATTTTCTTTGTCCTCAGAAAATGAATTTCCTCTTCTGACTGTTCCTTTCATTGGCCTTGTTGTGATTTGATCACCCTGTAAATGAAAAAATAATTCCGGCGATGCAGAAAGTATCCGATGGTCACCAGTATTAATATAGGCGCAATAATTTGAGGCTTGTGAATTTTTGAGATTTTCATAAAAGGCGATATCGTCACCCATGAACTTGGAGCGAAGACGTATTGTATAATTTGCTTGATATGTATCGCCAGCTTCAATGGATTGTTTAATAAACCGGATAGAAGCATCATATTCATCGAGCGATACAGATGGAATCCAATCTGTTAAATTATATGTTCCATTACTGCTTAGCTTTCCTGTTTGCGGTTCGGAAAAGATCCCAAACCACAATAATGGCATAGTAGATCCTTTATTAACCTTAAACGCTGAATCAAAGGCCGGTGCGCTTTCGTACGAAAGATAACCAGCAGCATAATAGCCTTCCTTTATAGCCTCTTGAATCTCCTGAAAACAAGACAATATCTCTTCAACTGTATGAGCAATTACCAATTTCAATGGCTGACTAAATAGTACAGGCTGAATTTCACCCGTAGAATTGGCAAATTCAAATGATAAGAGTGGTTGAACTTGATTTAGATTAGTTATCTTCATTGTTTATTCCTTTGTGTTTATTTTTTGAAGAAGTTATGAATCATCTTTTTTCCGCTGTCAGTTAATATGGCCTCAGGATGAAATTGTACGCCTTCAACTCTGAACTGCTTATGCCGCAATGCCATAATTTCTCCGTCTTCGCTTTTAGCACTGATGTCAAGACAATGAGGGAGGGTGGATTCATCAACAACCAATGAATGATATCTTGTAATTTGTAATGGCGTGGGAAGCTCTGAGAAAATCGATTTTTGATCGTGATCCATCATCGAAATTTTTCCATGCATCGGCTGTTTCGCTTTTACAATATTCCCGCCAAATGCCTGGGCAATGATTTGATGACCGAGACAGACTCCTAATATTGGAATGGATTGAGAATATTTTTTCACGATTTCTAAACATATGCCTGCATGATCAGGGTTGCCGGGTCCGGGTGAGATCAGGATAAAATCAGGTATCAGCTTATTAATATCATCCAATGAAAGCTGGTCATTCCTACGAATCACCACTTCTTCATCAATTTCCTGTATATATTGAACTAAGTTATATGTAAAAGAGTCATAGTTATCAATTACTAAAATCAATTTTATACCTGGCTCCAATCTGTTAAAATTATTTTCATAATGACAATAGGTTAATTATAGTTGAACGAGTATACCATTGTGAAGACATAATACGAACAGTATCCTGTTTTGTATGAAGGAAGCTGAATATTTTACAGTTATGTCAGAATTATAGTAAAATAACGCAAGGAAACGAGCAAATATTATCAAACGATAATACTTTTTGGTATTACAAAGAAAAGGAGAGCCTATGAAAATAAAACTGTTTTTATTTGTCGCAGCAGTCATGCTTTTATTAGCGGCATGTGGTCCAAAGACCATAGATGAGTCAATCACTCTACTTGACCACGAAAAAAATGATGTAACAATCCCGCAAGAAAAACCTGTGCTGTTATTTTACATTACTACATACACCTGAGGAATCTGCCAACAGCAGCTAGTTGAGCTGCATAATAATCTGCAGAAATTAGACGGTATGGAGATGCCTATGTATGTAATTAGCAAGGACCTTCCAGAGGAACAAAAGTTATTACATGATCAGCTTGAAAAGGACTTTGGTAAAAGCCTTCCATTTATATCTGATCCAGAGCTTAAATTAATTGATGAAACGGGTATGGAGAATGAAGATACTGCATACAGAGGATATGCAATTATTGCTCCAAATGGTGAAGTTGTATTAAAGCAAGTCAACGATCATTGGGGAGAAGAAATAGACAAGACCGTGGAAGACATTAAAGAAGCGTATGAAAAATTAAAATGATTTTATATTCTAAAAGGGGAGGCCTTATTTGACCTCCCTTAATCCACTCCCATTAAGAATCTCTTGAACACCTTCCTCACAAACCCCATATGAGCGCCAGGAACAAGATTCACAAACTGTATTTATATCTGAAGGTACAATATATTTCTGGATTTTCGCTTCTATTTCCTCCCAAGTTAGAATTTGTCCGATTTTGAGCTCCATTTTTTCCAAAATAGCCGAATCTCTTTCAGCAATTCCTTTCTCTTCACAATGGTATTCACTAGTATTTGGGAACTTCTCACACAATCGGTCTGGACCCTCTATTAGCTGAATCCACGTCTTCGGGTTTTCTCTTAATGTTTGATGAAGCATAGTCATATTTTCAACGTACTCTTTAGAGTAACCCATTCCTCGATAGCCTAGAAGGCAAAAGATATGATGACCACGCAGTTGGTACATACTAATTCCCCCAGTTTAATGTTTGCTTATTGTTAACCTGATGAACGCATTAGTTAACTTACTTTTTCATCTTAACATATCTTACCTGAAAAATTTGGAACTTTTTCACTACTGGGAAAGATTGTTTCCCATGGAGTTTTTGTTTGTGAAATATAAAAGCAATTTCTTATCAATGCAGGGCAATATATGATTAGGAAGAGAAGTGAAGTGAATAAACATGGAGAATGACTATGCATATTTTATTTTTGGCACCCTATTTTAATCAACCAAGAGGAAATTCAACTACAATCAAACGACTTGTCCATTTTTTAGATAGGCAAAATATTAGTCTATCCGTCATCCCTTACTTAGAAAACGATAACTGGCACCGCTCTGATGCAGATATTTTTCATATTTTACATGCTACTCGCTTTATCAAATGGGCGCGTGAAAACCAATTTACTTTGAATCGACCGTATCTTGTAACAATGGGCGGGACAGATATTAATATTGATTTACAGCGAAACCTCGATGAAGAGATTTTTACCTTCTTACAAAATGCTTCATACATTACTGTCTTCACTGATGATGCAAAAGAAAAGGTAATCCGTTTGCATCCAGGCTGGGAAGATAAAACAAGTGTAATTCCCCAAGGGGTTTGGCTGCCCTGGCATATATCATCAACAGGGGAAGAAATGTACCCTCACATTCTTCTTCCTGCAGGTTTACGGCGAGTAAAAGATGTATTACATGTCTTACCTGCACTTGATCAGTTAATTAATCACTATTCCAATATGAAGTTTACCATTCTAGGTGCAAACCTTGATGATAGTGTGAGAGCTGAGGTCCAAAAAAAGATGGAGAAGCGATATTGGATGAAATATGCAGGTGTGGTTCCCTATGAGGTCATGAAAGTATGGTATGAACAAGCTCAAATCGTGATTAACACCTCCCAATCAGAGGGTCAATCGCTTGCCGTTATGGAAGCAATGGCAATGAGAAGACCCGTTATTGCACGTAAAAATGAAGCGAATCTACAGCTTGTGCGCCACGAACAAACTGGCTGGCTGTATGAATCAATGGATGAGTTTGAGCAGGCCGTTCGTTCTATTATTGAAAACATCTCATTACGAAAGCAGGTAGTTCAAGCGGCAAAAAATTGGATTGTTGAGCAGTATTCACCAGATAGAGAAGCAAAAGCCTTTCTCCACTTATATAAACAATTAGTCTAGTTGTAGATGGATTCCCCTTATTCTAAGGGGAATTTTTCTTTAGAACGTTTAGCATAAAAAAATATTCGTTGACAATTATACTAAATCATAATATATTTAATTCGAGATTTTTTTACTAAAAATATATTAACATAATATAAAAGGGGATTTTAAATATAATGAATATTTTAGTTGTAAAGGCAAATAACCGTCCAGCTTCAGAGGCAGTTTCAAGTAAAATGTATGAAACATTCATGAATAACCTGGAAGGTGTTAATGTAACAACTTACGATGTATTTGCGGAAGACATGCCATACTTTGGTCAAGATTTATTCAATGCTTTCGGTAAAGTAGAATCCGGCGAAGAAATGACTGACATTGAAAAGCGTATTTTAGCTGCAAAACAGAAAGCTATGGATGCACTAACAGCAGCGGATGTAGTAGTATTTGCATTCCCGTTATGGAATCTAACTATCCCAGCTGCATTACAAACATTTGTTGATTATGTATACCAAGCAGGCTATGCGTTCAAATATGATGAAAATGGACAACTTGTACAATTAATGACAGACAAAAAAGCGATTATTCTAAGTGCACGCGGCGGCATTTACTCAACACCAGAAGCAGCGCCAATGGAAATGGCTGCAAATTATATGAAAAACGTATTTGGCGGCGTATTTGGTATGGAAATCATTGATGAAGTGATTATCGAAGGTCACAATGCAATGCCAGATCAAGCTGAAAAAATTATTGCTGAAGGACTTGAAAAAGTGGCAGCTGCTGCTAAAAATCTATCAGCTGTAACGGCATAATATTAGTAAAAATAATAAATTTTCTCGAAGACAGCTCCTTGTATAGGGGCTGTTTTTTTTGTGAAATTGTACCGTCTGAATGTTGAACCTGACAGATGTGACATTTGTCATATCTTGTACATGACACCTGCTACTTACAACCATGACTCCCTTTCTATATACTTTGGTATAACGATGCAAAACAAGGAAGGGAATTAAAATCTTATGACCTTACAAAACAAAAATACGTTAAAAAAACAGATTGCTCCTTATGAAAAATCAACGACAAAAGAAAGTGTATGGCAGTTAATGAACACGATCGTACCATTTATTGCCTTATGGTACCTTGCTTATATCAGTCTTTCCGTATCCTATTGGTTAGCTCTTATTCCAATTGTGATAGCTGCAGGATTTTTAGTAAGAATATTTATTATTTTTCACGATTGTACACATTATTCTTTTTTCAAAAGTCGACGTTTAAATCGAATTGTCGGAACGGCCATGGGTGTTATTACTTTATTTCCTTTTGAAAAATGGGGTCGCGAACATTCCATTCATCACGCAACAAGCGGAAACTTAGATAAACGCGGAGTAGGTGATATTTGGACGCTTACAATTGATGAATATATGAAAGCGCCACTTCGTACTAAGATTGGTTACCGTTTTTATCGTAATCCGATTGTCATGTTAGGATTAGGACCGATTTTCCAATTTCTTTTAAAAAATAGATTTAACCGCAAGGATGCCAAAATGAAGGAACGTCTGAACACATATTTGACGAATATTCTATTAGTGGTCATTGTTGGATTGCTTGTTTGGGCTCTTGGCTGGCAGTCATTTCTTCTCGTTCAAGGCTCTGTTTTCTTACTGGCAGGCTCAGCAGGTATTTGGTTGTTTTATATCCAACATACATTTGAAGATTCATACTTCGAGGTAGATAAGGAATGGGAATATGTGAAGGCCGCTGTGGAAGGAAGTTCTTATTATAAGCTTCCAAAGGTTATCCAATTCTTAACCGGGAATATTGGGTTCCATCATGTTCATCATTTAAGCCCGAGAGTTCCTAACTATAAATTAGAAAAAGCACACGAACATACACCACCATTACAAAACGTTCCAACGATTACACTCGCTACAAGCTTGAAGTCGCTCCGTTTCCGTTTATGGGATGAGAAAAACAAGACATTCGTTAGTTTTAGGGATGTTAAACGATTAGCGAAAAAACGAGTTTCTGTTCAAGTAAAACCTGAAGTTTGATAAGAGTCAGCTCCCCTATAATGGGGAGTTTCTATTTTAACACAGCTTCGAAAAGGGGAAAGGGAGAATACGACATGATTCGAATTGTCATAGCAGAGGATCAGGAGCTGTTGTTAAGCGTGATCGGATCACTTCTTAATCTAGAAGAAGATATGGAAGTAGTCGGTCAGGCCAAGAATGGATTTGAAGCAGTTGCGCTTGTACGGGAGTTTCAGCCTGATATTTGTATCATGGATATTGAGATGCCTGTTATGAACGGACTTGATGCAGCAGAATCCATACTGAATACAGGCTGTAAGGTGATTATCATGACGACCTTTGCCAGAACAGGTTATGTGGAACGTGCACGGAAGGCTGATGTTAGAGGTTATTTGTTAAAGGACAGTCCAAGTCGGGAATTGGTTTGCTCCATACGCAGGATCATGAACGGGAAGCAGATATATTCATCGGAATTGATAGACCAATCTTTCATAGATAACGAAGAAGAGAATGAACCCTATTCTAATGAACAAATGGAAACCGCCATTCCACCTAATAAAACGTTTATGAAAGTTAGAAATTATTTTTCAACGATTATTGATAAAATGAAATTACCGACAGGGTAGAGAATGTTGATCGTTAGTCAAAATTAAACAACCTTTTGCACTCCTTTCTTATTTTGAAAGGAGTTTTTATTTTGCCTACTCGCACGAATTGTCTTTGATTTTTGATGAAGAATAAATAGAAACAGAACGGAGGCAGAGTTAGATGGTAAATAATAAGAAGGCTGATGAAAATTATACAGTGGCTGGTACAGACATTGAGGAGGTAAAGAGACTAAATGCTCTTTCCGGACTATCCTATAATGAGGTAAAGGCATTGCTGGTGAAGACAGGCGGGCGTGGTACTGGGATTTATAGTGATACGAATCTCGAGGAAGTGAAGAGAAGAAATCAAAACCATGAGGGTTAAATATTTCAATGGTTTAGCCTCTTCATGCAACATTTTTTTGTAAATGTTTATTTTAGTTAATAAAGTTCTTATGTACACCTTCATTATTCAAAAAATTAGTTTTTACTGATATAAAAGCAACAAAATCCGAAGCATTGGGCATAATTAGAAAATAATCAATCAGAATGAAATTTCGGGAATGGGTGACTAAAATGCCGGAACAAAAAAGAGAAATGATCCATAACTACACGTATCAGTACAGTAGGATTCTTCAAAAAAGTAGTAAGATTGACAGCAATTTGTTTGAAGAATTTGGTGTGAAGCGCGGGCTAAGAGATAAAAGTGGCAAGGGAGTGCTTGCCGGGCTGACTAAAATTTCAAATATAGAATCCACAAAAGAGATTGATGGAAAAACTGTACCGATTGAAGGAAGACTGTATTATCAAGGCTATAATATCCATGATTTAGTGAAGGGATTTGTCAATAAACGTTATGGCTTTGAAGAAATTACGTACTTACTATTATTTTCCACACTTCCAAATGAAGAACAATTAAAAGAATTTAAAGAGGTACTTAGGGATTCACGCAATCTGCCGAAAAATTTTACACGAGATGTGATTATGAAAGCCCCAAGCCAAGACATTATGAACTCTTTGACGAAAAGTGTCCTTACATTGGCTTCCTATGATGAGAGAATAAATGATATGTCGTTGGAAAATGTTCTACGGCAATGCTTGATGCTGATCAGCGTGTTTCCTATGATGTGTGTATATGGCTATCATGCTTATAATCACTTTGAATGTGACGACAGTCTTTATATTCATAGACCGGATGATAAGCTTTCAATGGCAGAGAATATCCTAAGAATGCTACGGCCTGATAAACAATATACAGAGGTGGAGGCTAGGGTGCTGGATGTGGCTTTGGTGCTTCATATGGAACATGGTGGAGGGAATAATTCAACCTTTACAACAAGGGTGGTTTCCTCAGCAGGTTCTGATACATATTCCGTGATTGCGGCAGCCTTATCTTCATTAAAAGGACCAAAGCATGGTGGGGCCAATATCAAGGTCGTTGAGATGGTACAGGATATCAAAGCACATGTATCAGACCTTAAGGATGAAGAGGAGATTAAAGCCTATTTAACAAAGATTTTAAATAAAGAAGCTTTTGATAAAAGAGGATTAATCTATGGAATGGGTCATGCTGTTTATTCAATCTCGGATCCAAGGGAACAGGTATTTAGAGGATTTGTTGAAAATCTTGCTGATGAAAAAGGAAGACGGGAAGATTTTGAATTATATACAATGATTGAGAGAATGGCCCCGGAAGTTATTGCAAATGAACGCCGTATCTACAAAGGAGTCAGTGCCAATGTAGATTTCTTAAGCGGTTTTGTCTACAGCATGCTCGATATCCCGGTAGAACTATACACACCAATCTTTGCAATGGCAAGAATAGTAGGCTGGAGCGCACACCGCCTAGAAGAACTCATCAACGTAGACAAAATCATCCGCCCAGCCTATAAAAGCATCGGACCAGAAAAACAATATATCGAAATTGATCAACGAAACTAAACATGGGGACGGTTCTTCTGCTTCCATTTTTGACTATTCAGAAAAGGGTGCAAGAGGACCGTCCTTTTGAAATGAAAGGATGGCGATAAGATATGAATAATCTTACTAAAATGAAAATAAATCGTCCGGCTAGTGAGGTTTTTGAGGCGTTTGTGGATCCAGCAAAGATCGGGAGTTTTTGGTTTTCATCCAGCTCAGAGCGGTGGGAAGCGGGGAAGATGGTAACATTGAGATATGATGAGTATTATGCTGAAGTCGTAGTAAAGATAACAGATATCGAAACAAATAGGAAAATTGTATTTGAGGATGAGGAAGGACATACAACGACAATCACGTTGAAAGAAGAAAATCCTTCGACCACCATTATTGTAGTCAACGAAGATGGCTTTGATGAAAAGGATGTGGAGGGTTTAATTGATAATAAAGAAGGCTGGGTTTATATGCTAACTTGTCTAAAGGCCTACATAGAATGTGGAATCTCAACATTAAGAGCAGCATTAGTTAAATAAGACATCAACGTTGCAACCGTTTCATTATTGATGAAGCAGAGGGACGGTTCTTTCGCTTCCTTATGTGAACATTCAGATAAGGAAGCAAGAGAACCGTCCCTCTGTCAACATATTTATCCCTAAAGGGACAAATACTATTTGAAATGAAATTGTTTTTTAATGGAGGGAATTATGGCACAGAGGGAAAGTTTGTTAAAACAAGGGAATAAGTCGTCTCTTATTGCGGCGATTGTGAATACGATTATTGCACTGGTGAAAGGCGCTGCATTCCTTTTTACTGGAAATGTGGCGATGTTTGCTGAAACGATGCATTCCTTTGGGGATGCAGCAAACCAGTTTTTTGTATTTATTGGAAGCGCCCTGAGTAAAAAAATGCCGAATGATCGTTTTCCTAATGGTTTTGGACGGCTTGTCAATTTAGTTCTTCTTGGTGCAGTTTTAATAGTAGGAATCATGAGCTATGAAACCATTAAGGAAGGTTATCAGCATATTATACATCCTAATGAATCAAGCGGTATTGCGATTAATCTATCTGTATTAGCGGTTGCTGTTCTATTGGAGGGATTTGTACTCTATAAAGCAATGAAGGAGATTCTCCACGAAACAGGCTCTGAGGCGAAGGGACTTTCTATTGCCACAAAAAGCTTCAGTAGCTTAAATAAAGCAAAACCGGCAACGAAGCTTGTTTTCATGGAGGATTTAGTTGCTACCCTTGGCGGAGTGATTGCTATTGTTGGAATCCTGCTATCCTATTTTGCAGGCCTGCATGCTGCAGAAGGAATAGCATCTGTCATTATTGGTCTAATGATGTTTTTTGTGGTAGGTAGAGTATTTTTAGACAATGCAAAGGGTGTACTTGGTGAAGCAGATCAGGAGCTGGAAGCTCAAATAGCAGAATACATCTTTACTAATCCAGAAATTAAAGATATCCAAACACTGTTTGCTGTTAAAGAGGGAGAAGATTATCATATTGAAATGAAACTGGAAATTAATCCTTCACTAACAGTTGCACAGGCAGATGATATAAAGGATCGAATTGAAAATAAAATTCTCCAAATTAAAGGCGTTACGGACGTCATCATCGAATTCGACGAAGATGACGGCTTTCAAACATGGGAACGCAATCTAATACCGGGTAATTAGCGTTGAGGCAGAGGGGTGGTTCTATTGCTTCCAAAAAAGCAATTGAACCACCCCTCTGCCTTTTTATGCTTTTTCTTCTTCCATCATAGGAATAATTATGAAATTCTGGTGCATTCTAAAGATAAAAAAGTGGTGAAATCATGTTTATATTTCGCCGTCGCAAGCAGAAGAAGGCTGGCAGTAAACCAAGAGTGAACGAGATTCCTAGTAAAGCTTTAGAAGAAATTGAAAAAAATGATTTGACTGGATCAATTGAGACAACAGTCCAATTTATGAAGGAAATGCTTGGGGACAGTGATGACTTTTCTGTAAAGCACTTTCGAATTTTTGGACGATTTCATGCGGTACTGTTTTATTTTTCAAACATTACCGATAAAGACCGAATCGATAACGAAATATTAAAGCCATTAATGTATATGCCTGAGCATTTATTACAGAGAGAGATGTCCAAGCAAGAGCTGATAACCGTTCTGGTAGAAGAAACACTTTTCGATAGTCAGACCAATCGTGCAAACAAACTTGATCAGTTAGTTAATGTTATTCTGCGCGGCGAAACCGTTATTGTCATTGAAGGAATTACCGAAGCAATCCATGTTGGAACGAGAAAAATTGAAAAACGTTCCATTAAGTCACCTGAAACAGAGCAGGCTATTTTAGGACCAAGGGAAAGTTATATTGAGAGCATTGCAACCAATATTGCTTTGATTAGGGCAAGACTGCCGACTCCTGATCTATGTGTGAAAATGACGGAAATCGGTCGCCTGACAAAATCTATGGTTTCAATTTGTTATATAAAAGGTATTGCCAATGAAAAGGTTATAAAAGAAGTAGAAAAACGATTATCAGAAATTGATATTGATGCTGTTTTAGATATCGGCTATTTGGAACAATTCATTGAAGATAATCCTTTTTCACCCTTTCCACAAACACAAGCAACTGAAAGACCAGATAAAACAGTCGCCAATCTCGCAGAGGGTCGTGTGGCGATCTTGGTCGATGGCTCTCCATTTGCACTGTTAGTTCCTGTTGTGTTTAATCAATTTTATCAGACTTTTGATGACTATTCATCGAGGTTTCTCATGGGCAGCTTTGCCAGACTAGCACGGATGCTGGCCTTAGTATTTTCACTCATCTTTCCATCACTCTATGTATCATTTATCTCTTTTAACCCTGAACTGCTTCCGACAGAATTTGCTGTTGCGGTGGCAGGAGGACGGGCGGGAGTGCCCTATCCAGCAGTAATCGAAGTATTAATCATTGAGATCGCGATGGAGGTACTAAGGGAGGCAACCGTCCGAATGCCAAAGCAGGTTGGTGGGGCCTTATCCATCGTAGGTGTCTTGGTTGTTGGTGAAGCGGCAGTAAATGCGGGTCTAGCCAGTCCCATAACCGTTGTTGTGATTGCATTAACCTCTATTGGCTCTTTCGCGACACCTGCTTACGTTGCTGCTTTTGCACTTAGAATGCTTCGCTTTCCGATCCTTTTTTTAGCAGGGATTTTTGGTCTTTATGGAGTGGTAATCGGAGTTATCTTTATTTTCAATCATATGCTCTCCCTAAAATCATTTGGGGTTCCTTATATGTCACCGGTATCTCCAGGAGACTCTCAAGGTCTAAAGGATGTTATTATCAGAAGTCCATTATGGTGGATGCCAAAAAGACCAGCTTTTCTACAGCCAACGAATCGTGACAGACTGGGAGAAGTAAAAAATAAAGTGTTACAGCATAGTAAAGTGGGAAATGACCAGCGGGAGGAAGTACAGAATGGAGGATCCAAAAGAGGTCACAACGGTTCAGGCAGCGACAACCTTAATTAGTACGATTATCGGAGTAGGTGTACTGCCACTGCCGCTTTTTGCTGTAAGAGCAGGAGATACGGGAGCTCCGTTTATCACTTTATTAGGAATTGGGATTGCTGCATTTGGATTGTTTGTTGTTACAAAGCTTGGTCTACGACATTCAGATAAAACCATAATTACCTACAGTGAAGATATTCTTGGAAAATGGCTGGGGAGATTTTTTAGTTTATTTGTCATCGTGTTTTTTTCGATTTTAACGGCTCTTGCTGCGCGTGAGTTCGGGGCAGTCGTCATTACGGCAGTACTGCTTGAAACACCGCTGGAGGTAACGGTAATTGTTATGCTTTTATTAGCTGCTATTAGTGCACGGAATACAATGAATACCTTTGCCTATATACACAATTTTTACATTCCTATTATTTTGGCGCCAGTCCTAATAATTGTCGCTTTATCATTAAAAAATGCGAACTTTCTATATGTACGGCCTTTTATTTCAAGCGGGCTACATGATAGTTTCTTTGGTGCCTTAACGATTGCGGCCTTATTCCAAGGCTCATTCATCATGACGTTGATTATTCCGTCAATGAAAAATCCAAAATCAGCTATGAAAGCAGGCTGGTGGGCCATTTTCATTTCGGGAGGCTTATATTTATTACTCGTTCTTGCAACTGTAGCAATCTTTGGAGCTGAAGAGATAAAAAGACTGTATTGGCCCACTTTAGAGCTTGCACGTACGACTTCACTGCCAGGAAATATTTTGCAAAGATTGGATGTTATTTTTATTTCGGTTTGGGTTATTGCGGTGTTTACAACAATTTTTGCCAGCTACTTTTTAACCATTCATTCGGTAAAGCAGCTGTTTCGTTTACAGGATCATAAAATGCTTGCCTATTTTATGCTTCCTTTTATTTTTATTTTGGCCATGCTCCCGCAAAACATTGTCCAGTTATACGATGTTATAAAAATCGCCGGAAGAGCGGGACTCATAGTTACTATTCTTTACCCCATGCTCTTATACATAATTGATGCAATGAAAAGTAAGAGGAGGAAAAAGGGTGAGTCTAAACAAGCATAGATGGAGACAGATCCTTCTGTTACTAATAATCATGTCTCTTTTAACCGGTTGCTGGGACAGTCGAGAAATAGAGAAACGTGCGACGATTTTAGCTATTGGCATCGATAATGCAGAGCATAATGCTAAAAATGAAGAGGATGAAGTAAACCATTTAAAGGGAGCTAACCAAATTCCTAATGAACGAATGATTGAATTAACGGTTCAAATGGCGATTCCAGGAAGAATTCCACTTGGTCCACAGATAGGAGCTGGGGATAAAAGCCCCGTCTTGGTTATACAAGCAGTAGGTCACACGATAGAAGACGCCTTGCTTAATATTCAACAAGAAGTGGCAACTGAGATTTTTCTAGGTCATTTACGGTTAATTATTTTAAATGAAGAAGTGGCAAGAGCGGGTGTAGGTCGGTTTACTGATTATCTCAGACGCAACCCTCAAATTCGGAGAACGGCTTCACTCGTCATTTCAAAGGAAAAGGCCTCAGAATATATGAATATTAAACCGGAGCTTGAGCGTGTCCCGTCATTATATTTGGCCGAAATGGTTGATAGTTTAGTTCAATTGGGAAAATTCCCACCCACTTTTATTGGAATGTTTTGGAGCATCCTATCAAGTAAGGGACAAGAACCCTATTTGCCATATTTTAAAATAAAAGGAAAAGCCAATATCCAAATCAACGGCCTTGCCTACTTCAAAGGTGACAAAATGGTTGGGAAGACTAAACCATTACAAATTGGTGGTTTTATGGCTGGAATTGGGGCTGAAAAAGGAGGATATGCTCTCTTTATTAAAATTCCTGACTTAGAACAGGCTGTATTGGTTCGTGCAGTAGAAAGAAAAACAAGAGTGAAAGCAAGTATGAAAAACGGAAAGCCACATATTTTACTGAAAGTACGTTATGAATGTGAAATCGAGGAGGTCGAGAGCGTCAATCCCTCTAATATTAAAGCAGAAGATTTACAAATACTTGAAAAAAATTTTTCAAGTGAAGCTACTAGAGCTTTAGAAACGTTAATTGTAGAGACCCAGGAAGTGAAGTCAGATATTTTTGGCTTTGGAGAGCATTTTCGGGCAAAACTACCTAATTATTGGAATAACCAGGTGAAAACAAAAGAAAACTGGCAGGATATCTATCAAAATCTAGCTTATGATGTAGAAATAAAGACAAAGATTCGACGGACCGGTATGAAAGCCAAATAGAAGGGATGTAAAGATTACGATGTTTGGATTCCTTGGATATGCTGTTTTTGTTTTTGAAATAAGCGGCTTTTTATTATTGATCGAAGATGTACGAGCCTATAAAAATGCAAAGTTAAAAAAAGAAAAAACAACAGCCAAACTACTAGGCTGGTCCAACATCATTCTAGGACTGCTTATCATCCTATCTAACTGGATCTATCAGCAATTGACTTGGTAGCAGGGGGACGGTTCTCCTGCTTCCAGCTTAATTAAAACCATCCTATTAATGAGAATACAAGAAAAACGGGGACTTCCTATTGAAGTCCCTTCATATGTAGATACTCATTCTATGAAACCGTAACAAATATTTGAACAATTAGGTGTTCTTCTGTTTACCTTCATGTTAGTTTGATGGTACAGTCATTAATAAGAACATTATTAATGCTTTTAACTTGGAAAAGAAAAATAGTAATCTATAGGCATGCACCTTGTCTCTTTACTTAAAGAAAGACTGCCTGATTCAAGTTCAAAAACTCACATATATAAGAAATCTCTATGGAGTTGACGCTTTACAATGAATAAAGTAATAACAGATTACCATAATAAACGATATGAATGGGCATTCCATGCGAAAAAGGAATTCTTAGATAAATTTATTCAATTAGACGTGAAAAAAATGAATCTATTACATATTGCTGAAGACAATTCGATAGGCTCCGATATAAATATAACACCCTTTCTATGTTTAACAAACTGTCTCAACCTAGCGGAAAAAGAGAGGAAGCAAAAGGCTGAGGAAACCAATAAAGAATTAGAAAGGCTTGGGCACATAATCTCGGAAAAAAAGGCTGTGCTTGACCAGAAATTGAACTTTTTTCACATGAAAAATCACGAATATTTAAGTAAAATAGAGAAATATACTAGATTTTCTAATGAAATAGAAGCGATTATCCAAGAAATAGAACATACAAATCGTGAATTACTTGTGAAAAATATCCTGACATACGATGTAAAGCAAAAAAAGGCAAGTGTTCTTAATCAACATGCCCTACAATTACAACATTCGTTCGAAAAAAAGATTGATAATCAGCTTTCAGCAATAAAAGAGAGAGCAGAAAAAATAAACTTGTCAAAAGCCAGCCATTTAAAGCTGCTAAATTTGGATCCTATACCGAAAATTCAACAAAAAATAGATTCATATTGGTTAACAAGCCGATATGATAAGGCATTTAATCGAATGTGTCACAACGCAATTCTATGGGTCGAGCAATTGTATCATGCCTACAAGGAAGTTCTAACACCCATTTTAGATGAGGTTTTAATGCACCGGGATCAATTATTGATTGAAGCTGAAGCATTAAAATGTAAAAAAGAGCTGATCATTTCCGAATGGCTTCCCGAACTGGCTGATAAGGAGAAAACACGTGACGCCCTGCTTGAAGAACACGTAAAAGTGAACGAAATGTGGGCACAGGATTGTGAGCATGCTAAGCAGCTCCAAGGCTATTTCATAAAGCATTGGCTGCGATACAAGGAAGAATTACAAGAGAAATTTCTAACAACTAATCCACAGGAGCGCTGGGCTGCTACTCAATATTTGCAACTCCTCCAGCAGGATGGTGAAAACATTATCGAATCTATGAATATATGAGGGGATAATAATGGTTAATACTGAATTACCAACAAAAAAGGACTATGAAGAGGCTATTAATGAGCTGAGGAAGTTAAATGATGAGCTATTTTATGAAGATTTTAAAATGAAAATGAAACAATTAGCTGATCATAGTGAGCATTTGACTAATAGCAGCCTGCAGGATTTTAAGAATGAAGCCGATCATATCCTCAGTCATACCGAAGACTTAGTGAGAAAGCTAGAAAGCCAGCAGACTGAAATGAAAGCGGCGATTGAACATCAGCAGCAGACAATCATTGATAAGAACCTGGAATTCATAGTGAATGAAAGAACACAGCTTTTAGCGGTGTATGAAAAACTTGAAAAAAGCATAAGTGAATTTAATGCACTAACATTCGCTCTCCAGCAAAATATAGAAAATAGTAATAAGGAATTAGTTGATAAGGCCACTTTGGCTGTGGCATCTGTCTCAGATCATATTAACGAGTTTATTCAAAAGCTTGCTCTAGCGGACGAAAAAAATAAAGAGTTTTTGGAGCAAAATCGAGCATATGTAACTTTGACCAAGAAGCAAATTACCGAAACGGAAGAAAAGTTAACCATAATGGGGGAAACGCTACAGCAGATGGATGAGCGCTGGGAAGACTTGTTTACGTCTTACGAAAAAAAGTATCAAGTCCATGAACAAGCATTAAAAAATCTGTTGGTGATTCGTGAAGAAGCACTGATTAACAAGGTTACACAGCTTCATGAGAACTGGAGCGTTCAGCAATATAACCATGATGAAGCGCATAAGTCAGAAATTCTACATTGGCATGAACAAGTGGCTGCCCATATTAAAGCTCAAAGCAGGCAGAACGAAAAAATGCTTGAAACCATTACAACCAATTTGTCCAGCAAGGCTGATTTAGTAAAGGCTGAAAAAAAACAATCCCTAAAAACTAATATTCTAATTGCCGCTGTCATAGCTGAAGCCCTATTAATTGGTATGCAGTTTTTTATTTAATTTGAAAACGCTGGTTTAGCTCATATTTCATTGCATCTTTCCAATATCTCATAGTGCCTTCTTTATATCCGCCATTGACTTTTACATAGAAGTTGTATTGGATGAATATTCCATCCCTTAGAGGCTCGAATATTTTTACGTTCTCTTTTCTAAGCTGTTGATTTGCTTGTTTTAACCTTTTTAGTGTTTGATCTAATTTTTCTTGGAAAAAGTGAACTTGGGGTGTTTTTTTTTGAGTAGCTTCGTTTAAACGTTTTGTTAAGACATGTACCTCTAAATCCAGGTAGATTTTTTCATCGATTAATTTTTCAAGCTTCTCAGATATATTTGCTTTCATTCTATTCACCTTTATAAGAACAAATGTTTGTATCGATATTATAATATGATTTTCCTATTAAAACAAATACAGACTTATTATTGCTTGGAAGATGGTTTATTATATAGCTTATGTATTTAACCAGGCATTACGTTAATTCGATGTTTAACAACGCATAAAAAAGATTAATCATATGAAGGGGATGATTATGATTCAAACTTTTAATGTATTCGTGTATGGTACATTACGGCAGCACGAGGAGAATTCTTATTTTTTACATGGTGCAAAATGTCTTTCATCTCAGTGCTGGACCTACGGAATTCTATACGATACAGGCTGCGGCTACCCGGCAATGGAAACGAGCCGTAATAAAAAGGTATACGGTGAATTGTATCAAGTAAATCATGAGCAGCTGAAAAGACTTGACCACCTTGAAGGATATGAGGGTGATGAGAAGGATAATCTTTATGACAGAATCACACAAACCATTTATACAGACACTGGTACAATACAAGCCTATGTATATGTATTTCTTCCTGACCAAACAGCGAATTTAGAGAAAATTTCTTTCGGTGATTGGAAATGTCACCGTTATATAAAACAGGATGAACTTTATTATTTTGCCTACGGGTCATGTATGGATGATGAGCGATTTCAACTTGCCGGAGTTGAAATGCAGTTTGAACATGTGGTTGGTTGTGGGATTGCTAACAACTTTTCACTCGCATACACGCGAAAAGCACATGATGGCGGGCGGGCGGACTTAATTGAATCAGGTGAACAGGTTGAAGGGAAGGTCTACCAAATTGAGCAAAAAACCCTTCATTACCTGTTCAAACGAGAAGGAGTCCATGCTCAGATTTACCGACCGGCTTTCATTGAGGTCACTATAAATGGGACACTTTATCAAAATGTATTGACCTTTTTAGTCATTGAGAAGGAAGAGGAAACAGCACCGCCAGAACATTATGCGATTGAAATTCTTCGCGGTGCTAAGGGCTTTGTCAGTGAAGAATATTATAAAAAACTGCAGAGCGATTTGGCTGAAAAGTTTGGTTTGAGACTTAATTAAAGGGAAGTGTTGCCCTCATCCAATGGTTGATCAAAAAAACCAAGGGCGCATTTAATTCCTTCTTCAATATTATTTGTTTCATACCCTGCTAAATCCTCTTGGGAAATATCCAATTTTGTTCCGGTCAGGGAATAACCGCTATCTAAATTAATATCAAGCAAAACCTCATACCCAATTGGTGTCTGCTTTACATTGATAATGTCATAATCACGGATGGCAGTTCCTGTTTGGTATAGAATGGGTTCTAATTCAGACATCCTATTTACCCTCCTTTTTCATAATTAGTAAGACTTCTGATTACAAAGCTATTATTTCTAGAAAAGCCTCTAATTATGCTGGGCGGTTTACTTTGATGATTCAAATGAGAGGATAATTTAGAATGGAATGAATTATTTCATAGAAGTTCTCAAATAAGAAAAAGGTATGACTGAAAAATAATTTAATCGCCTATTTTCAAAATATTAGTCAAATACCCATACACTTATAGTCAAAAGTACATAACAATATAGGGGTGGGTTTTAGTCATATCGTAAGAGCTATTAAGAACCGAATGGACCGCATGTTAAATGCGGTTTTTCTAGGTCATAATAAATCTATAACGATCAGTGCAAGATGAACCCAAAAAGGCAGGTGAAACATTTGGTTGATGTTTTGACAGAAATGGTTATTCATGCTCCAAGAGAAAGAGTGGCAGAATATGCTGCTAATCCTGATAATGCCCCAGAATGGTATGTAAATATTCTATCAGCTGTATGGCGAACACAAAAACCAATTGCCATAGGTACTCAGGTTGCATTTAAGGCGCAATTTTTGGGAAGGGAACTTTCTTATGTATTATGAAATAATTGAATATGTTCAAGGACAAAAATTGAAAATGAGAACAGCAAACGGGCCTTTTCCAATGGAAACCATTTATACGTGGGAATCTATAAATGAAAATCAAACAAGGATGACTTTACGAAACAAGGGAAATCCAACAGGATTCTCAAGGGTGATGAAACCCTTTATGTCTCTCATGATGAAAAAGGCAAATAGGAAAGACCTCAAAAAATTAAAAAACATTCTAGAAAACGAATAAATACATATAAAATGCCAATCGCTCATCAAGAGTAAGGGCCTTTTTCATTATTTTTCCAGTCCATACATATAATCATAACCTCTATTTTTCAACTTACGTACTAGGTTATTGACGTTTTCATAATCCGTCCTAATCACCAATTGATATGGATCATTTTCAGCAGGTGCTTCATTGGGAGCATAATTTTTTAATGGAACACATAAACATCTCTCTTCCTCTCCTCGGTCCTTTATATGCAAACATCAACTAAAAGTGTGAATGAAGCAGAGGGACGGTTCTCTTGCTTCCTTTTCAGCGCAATGTTCTCCTTGTATGATAAAATAAGGAATAAAAAAATAATCATTACCCTTCAAATATAAAGGCGGCAGCATTCATGAATATTAATACGACGATTTGTATTGTCGGTGGAGGACCTTCGGGTTTGTTACTAGGCTTATTACTAGCAAAACAGGGAATTGACGTGACTGTCATAGAGAGTAACGGAAACTTTGAACGTCAGTTTCGGGGAGAGGTATTGCAGCCTCGTTTTATACAACTCATAAGACAGTTGAACCTTGACACATATCTTGAACAATACGAATTGATAAAGCTTTCTTCAGGAGATGTTTGGAGTGGAAATCGAAAAGTGCTCTCTATCGATTACGTAACTGATACACCTGAAATCCCTTATGCGATTCGAATAAAGCAGTCAGTCCTGCTGCAAGCTTTATATAATCTAGCCAAAAAGTACTCAAGCTTTCATTTCTACTTTAACGCAAAAGCGAAAGCGCTTATCCGCAGTTCAGACGAAACCACAAAAGGTGTTGTCGCAGTAATAGAACAAAGAGAAGTAACCATTACAGCAGACCTTGTTGTAGGAGCAGATGGCCGTTTTTCAACGATTCAAAGGCTCGGTAACTTCCAATATAAATACCATACCTATGATTTTGACATGATTTGGTTTACAATCCCAGCGCAGGAGATGCACGACTTTGGCATTCAATTCAAGGTAACTCCATTTAGTAATATGATTGCGATACCAAGCACTCCCACAAAACTCCAAATTGGTTTTACTTTAAAAAAGGGAGAATGGGAGAAATACAAAGAAAACGGAATTGTGACTCTAAGGAACCACCTAATCGAAGCATATCCTTTTTTGAAAAATGAACTCATGCAACTAACAAATTTTCGTCCATTCGTTCCTTTACAAGCCAAGACTTTTTTCGTTAATCAATGGTATAAAAAAGGCTGCCTCCTGATAGGTGATGCTGCTCATTGTTCCTCACCGTTGGGGGCAGTTGGACTTTCATTGGGAGTTGAAACAGCTACAGTTGCTGCGGGAATCATTACTGAATGTCTTCGGAATCAAGATATAGAGTTTAAAAAATTAGAATCATTAACCCATATTCGTTCGAGCGACATTTTACTTGTTCATCATATGCAAAAGATGTTGACTCAGCTTTTTATCAAAAACCCACCCTTTTTGAAAAAAGGTGTAGTGGGAATTATACCGATTGCTTCAAAAACAGTGTTTTCCAAGCTGGCTAAGCGAAAATTTTTATTAGGTTTAAAAAAGATACCGATTCAACCAAATCAAATTTTTACTGATAATGAAATCATGAAGGGGTCTTTTTATTTTACAAATTAAAGAATGGTAATAAATATAGATAAAAAGGATGAAGTTTTAAAACTCATTAAGGAAAGATTATACAACCCTTTTCCTTATCAAGAATTCGCTATGATTCAAGCGGATTATGAGGAAGTGACTTTGAATGAATGTCCCACAGGTGATTTAAACACCTATTGGTTAACTATCGCTGGAACGTTAAGCTATGTTCTAAGAGGGAGGGAAAACAGTATTCCAAAGGGGCAAATAGAATGGATGTATAAAACCTTCTTTGACTGCTTTCCGCAATTCAGCTTTTTGAAAACTAATCTATCTGACTATCCACTTCTTTATGAGGAATTTATGAATTATGAAACAGTACGACAATTATTAATTGAATATTTGTCTATTAAATAAAAGCAAAGGGATGGTTCTCTTGCCCCATGGAAGCAACAGAACCGTCCCTTTGCATCTATTTGGAGGGGTATTATTGAATAATCCATTGATTAAATCTCTAGAACCAATAGTGGATCAACAATCTAAGGTATTAATTCTTGGTTCCATACCAGGGGTGGAATCTTTACGGAAGCAGCAATACTACGGAAACCCGCGTAATCATTTTTGGGGAATTATGTACAGGCTTTTTCATCAGGAGGAACTGAAAACGTATGATGAGAAAATTACTTTTATCAAAAAACATCAGATTTCCCTTTGGGATGTAATTTATTCCTGTATCCGAGAGGGAAGTCTTGATTCCAATATTCAAGAAGAACTGCCAAATGATATTCCAGGTTTATTGGAGCAGTTCCCGAGTATTCAATTTATCGGCTTCAACGGCGGGAAAGCTTATGATGTTTTTAAAAAGAAAATCGGCTTTCATACCCTTAAGGATGTGCAGTATTTGAAACTGCCTTCTACAAGCCCGGTTCCCGGAAAAAATGTAAAATCTTTTGAAGAAAAAGTAATGGTATGGCAAGTAGTAAAGGATTATCTTGTTTAATTTGTACAATAAAAATGTGGTTCTCTTGATTCCAAAGGAAGCAAGAGAACCGTCCCCATGCGTTAGGCTTTTTCTCAGATCATTCACGAGTGCTTTACGAATCTCTTACTGCTGCATTGTATATCTACTTCACTTTTTAATCCCTTTAGTAACGAGTAACTCATGACAATCATGATTAGAGCAAAAGGAAGGGCAGCTGCAATTGATGCTGTTTGTAATACGTTCAAACCACCTGCTAAAAGCAATACAGCTGCAACGGCTGATTGAAAAACACCCCAGGTCATTTTAATTTTATTAGAAGGGTTTAATGTTCCTCCTTCACTAAGCATGCCTAGGACAAAGGTTGCTGTATCGGCAACCGTAATATAATAAATGACTACAACAGCAAAACCCAGGATGCTTAACAGAGCACTCAATGGGAGATAATCAAAGAATGTGAAAATCGATAATGACACGTTTTCCGTAATAAAGGTGGCCAGGTCATGGTTGCCGGTGTTTTGAACAATTTGAAGCGCAGAGCCCCCAAAGATAGACATCCATAGACAGGTTCCCAGTGTTGGAACGAGCAGCACACCAATCACAAATTCCTTTACAGTTCTTCCTTTTGAAACACGAGCAATGAACATACCGACGAAAGGAGCCCAAGCTATCCACCATGCCCAATAAAATAAAGTCCATGATGCAATCCATTCCCCTTCACCAAAGGGCTTTAAGCGTAAACTCATATGAATAAAATCACTTAAATAAATTCCCGTTGTATTAAAAAGGACTTTAATAATGGTCATAGTAGGGCCAACAATCAGGATCAGGAGCATGATTGCAAAAGATAAAATCATGGCTGCATTCGATAAAAATTGAATGCCCTTCTCTAAGCCGGTATTAATTGAAATGATAAACAGGACGGTGGCAACAGCTATGACGGTCATTTGAACCAATAGATTATTTGGAACACCGAATAAATCGTGCATGCCAGCATTTACCTGCATTGCCCCCAGACCTAAAGAAGTCGCAATACCAAAGACAGTTGCGAAGATTGACAAAACATCTATCGTTTTACCAATCGGTCCATAGATTTTTTCTCCAAGTATCGGGTAGAACGCAGAACTAATTGCAGCAGGCAGCTTTTTATTATATTGAAAAAATGCAAGCGCTAAACCGATAACCGTGTAGATTGCCCATGGATCCAAACCCCAATGAAAAAATGTATATTTCATTGCCGTATTGGCTGCTTCAATCGTATATCCTTCCCCATAAGGAGGCGTGGTGTAGTGTGTAACAGGTTCAGCGACACTCCAGTATACAATTCCAATTCCCATTCCTGCGCCGAATAGCATGGCAAGCCAAGACCCCGTATTGAAATCAGGCCGGTCCGTTGATTTACCCAGCCGTATATCGCCATATTTAGAGAACAATAAGTATATAGAAAAGATAACAAAAAACAAAGTAGCACCAAGATAGACCCAACCAAGGTAGTCGATTGAACCACTATAAATCGTATCGGTCACTTTAGCGAGATTATCGCTAAAAAAGACCCCCCAAACGATAAAAATAAGTATTAGTAATAGGGAGATAATAAAGACACTATTTCCCATATCTTTACTGTTATTCATAGGTAGCTCCTTATAATGAAAGTATGTAAAATATGTTTTTCGTTTTGTAAGCTGCAAATTCAACCGGATAAATCATTTATCGAGGAGATTATAAAGGAATTCCCAATTATCCGTATCCAGCAATTCTTCCTGTGGCAGTTCGAACCCGTCACCCAAATAAACCGTTTGACCATTAATAGCTATTACCATTGCTTCATGTATTGAATCACTATTCTTCTTTTTAAAAATATCTCCTATTACAGGCAATTCCCCTGAAAGTTGCTTAGCAGGTAAGTCAAGGCTATGAATTTTTTCTGACTCAACACCCTCCATATTTTGATAATCAATAGGTAGGCTGTTTTCTAATCGACCAGGTACCATTAGCAAATACTCGTGGTGCTTAATTCCGTGAGAATTACTTGTAACGACTCCTTTTTTATCCGACGTTTCTACTACTTCAATTTCATTTAACGAATACGTATCCAATGAATCTGGCATTGGATTATTGATGAGTATAAAATCTCCTGCTTCAGCATTTCTATCTTTATTAAGAGTGTATACCTTATGATTGAATATAAAGCTATCAAGTTCCTTCGGCCTGTATCTTTCAACGGCAGCAGCAATGGTTATATGCTGCGATAAATCTCTCAGCCTTATAAGATGAACAGACTTTTTAAACATTGGCTTGACCCCGTAAACCTTATGAAGCTCATTATTAAAATATACAAATTGTCCCTTTCTAACCTGATACAATTTCACTAGAAGATCTCCCTTCAAAACAGTGGATATATAAAGTGAATTTATTTGAAAATTAGTTTATGACTAAATCACTCGTTCTAAACATATCCCGTAATTTCTTGTGATTATGTAATTAGCTTGTCTTTTTTTCAATAAACATGTTGTTTGGAGATTGAACGTTTTTTATTTTTCTTTAAACGTTCACAATTCACATAGGGAAACGGTTACAAAATGAGATATGCTTAAGGTAGAACATTTGGGAGGTGCTGTTATTGTATAAATTGCAAATTCAAAATGCTGAGACCCAAGAGATCCTTCGTGAAAAGACTTATAAAAAGCCTGACCTGATTTTTAGTTTGTTAGAGTCAGCAGAAAAGGGCCAGGAATGTTTTCTATTTGATGAAAAATGTAAAACATATAGAGGGGACTATGTTACCCATTCAACTTATACTGAAAATGATACAGAGGTTTATCAGATTATGTTTCATGTAGAATTGTCTGATATCCAGGCAAGAGTAGCACAACTATAAAAAAAGGTTTCATGAAAAGAGGAATTTTTGTCCAATATGGAGATAGTTCCTCTTTTTTTTGATTCAATAATTCGTACTCACTGTAGTCCAAAATAAGTTGTAAAACTATTCGGAAGATTAAAGGCAGAATAGTTATGACAAGACAAACAAGTATATGTTCATGCTATAATATTAGAGTCTCTTCATTTCTACCGTTAGAGAGAGTGTAAAATAACGATCTTAGGGTAGTATACTGTACATAACTTCCATAATTTACCTCGATTAGATTAATCACTTACTATCTTTTTATTACAATCAATCGTACTATACTAAGCCCACCTGTTATTTTTCAAGTTACATAATTAAAGATGATTAATGATTCGTTAATTAGCCGAATGTGTTATTTGCTAACTGGAGGAATTTGATGAGTGAATTAGCAGTAGAAAAAAAGAAAATAAGTCATAAAAGGTTAACGCTTAGAAGTGTTATCAAAAGGGGTCTATTCATTACAATTGGAGCCATTATTATGGGCTACGGGTTAGAGGCTGTACTCATTCCAAATAATATGATTGACGGTGGTGTAACAGGGTTATCGATGCTGTTGAGTCATATTACACCAATCAACCTGAGTATTTTTCTAGTCCTATTAAACCTGCCTTTCTTTTTCTTGGGCTATAAGCAAATTGGGAAAACCTTTGCTTTCAGTATGCTATATGGAATCGTAGCTTTATCGGTTGCAACTTCTTTTATGCATCATGTAAAGCCTATCGTCCAGGATGAATTATTGGCCGTAGTTTTCGGTGGTTTAACATTAGGGGTAGGAGTAGGGCTGACACTTCGAAATGGAGGAGTACTGGACGGAACGGAAACCTTAGCAATCTTGGTTGAGAAACGCTTACCGTTTTCTGTGGGTGAGATTATCATGTTTGTTAACGTGGTTATTTTCGCCATTGCAGCTTTTGTATTTGGATTAGAAAATGCCTTATTTTCCATGCTAACCTACTTTATTGCTTTTAAGACAATTGATGTGGTCGTAAAAGGACTAGAAGATATGAAATCCATGTATATCATAAGTGACAATACAACTGAAATTGCAGAAGCCATTACAGAGCGGCTAGGTCGTGGTGTAACGTATCTCCATGGAGAAGGATCATATAGTGGTGAAGATAAGCGTGTTATTTTATGTGTGTTTACAAGACTTGAGGAAACCAAGATGAAGGATATTATACGAGAACTTGATCCAGGAGCCTTTATCATTGCTAGCGACGTTGCAGAAGTACGCGGAGGCAGATTTAAGAAAAGAGACATTCATTAAAAGTATTTTTTCATAATGGAAAATACAACGCTTCTTTTACCAAAAAGAGTAATAGGGATGCCTCATTAACGGTATGATTTTGAAGGAGAAAAAGAATAGTTCATAATAATATTACTCGGCTATATAACGAATCACCGACTTTTCGGGAAATGACTAATTCTTCAATACGCATCATATGAATGTAAATAAGCTTTATAAAAAATAGCTTGGAGGCTGATTCCAAGCTATTTTTTATGGAGTACATAGAGATTTGAATGAATAAGCTTTAATTGGAGGTGTTTAGGATTGATAAGAATTATGCTCCATACTGCCAGAATATTTCTTGGACTAGTGTTTTTAATCGCAGGTGTGAATGGTTATTTTGTTATTTTTGGTTATGAAGCTTTCATTCAAAATAGCCCGGAAGCATTGAAATTATTTGAATTTGAATATTTGTTGATATTCGAAAAATCATTAGAAATTATCTGCAGTGTTTTATTACTTTTTAATCGCTTTATTCCATTAGCTCTTTCCATCTTAGCCCCTCTTATTACAAACATATTCTTGCTCCATTTATTTGTCGACCATTCTTTACTACCTTTAGTTACTGTCCTTGTCATTGTTTATTGTTTTATGTTGTTTCAATATAAAAGGAACTTTATATCCATTTTTGAGAAAAGTCCTAAATTGACTTTTGGTATCAAAGGAGGAAAGTTATGAAAGCTATAATATGCTCAGAATATGGACCACCTGAGGTTCTTGAACTCAAAGAAATTGAAAAGCCTGTCCCTATGGACAATGAAATCCTGATAAAAATACATGCAACAACAGTAGCATCTGGAGATATCAGAGTTCGAAGCTTTAACAGCCCTCTTCTGTTATGGATTCCAATGCGGTTGGTATTAGGGCTAAGGAAACCTAGAAAATCCATTCTGGGCGTAGAGTTAGCAGGTGTGATTGAAGAGGTAGGGAAGAATGTAGAAAAGTTTAAAAAGGGCGACCGCATCTTTGCTATGACCGGTATGAACTTCGGTGCTTATGCAGAGTACATATGCTTGCCTGCTGAAGGGAACGTGGTAATCAAACCTGATAATCTGTCTTGCGAAGAAGCCGCTGCTATTTCTTTTGGGGGTACATCCGCACTCCATTTCCTTAGAAAAGGAAATATCCAGGAAGGACAAAGGGTTCTCATATACGGGGCTTCCGGTTCAGTAGGGACGTCCGCTATCCAGATAGCTAATTCTTTTGGAGCAGAAGTGACGGCTGTTTGTAGTTCTTCAAATATAGAATGGGTAAGGTCATTGGGAGCACATCGTGTAATAGATTATATAAAAGAAGATTTTACAAAAAGAGAAGAGCGATATGATTTAATTTTTGATGCGGTTGGGAAATGTCCAAAGAAAGAAGTAAGTAAAGCACTCACTGCGAACGGGAAATTCATGTCAGTCGAGGGACAGGGAATCGCAAAAGTACTTAAGGAAGACTTACTTTTCCTCAGTGGGTTAGTTGAAAAAAAATTGTTCAGACCCGTTATCGATAAATGTTATCCTCTCGAACAGATTCAAGAGGCGCACAGATATGTTGAACAAGGACATAAAAAAGGGAACGTTATTATTACAATTAATCAAAAGTAATCACTACTAAAAAGAGGGTTAGATTTATTGCTTTTTAGAGCAATAAATCTGCCCTTTTCTAATATCAATTAACGGTTCCCCTTACTTCCAGGTCATTCCATTTGGGACATTATTCGTTCCAATAGTCGGCTTAAGAAGCCAGTTTGGGGCGCTCTATCTTTAACAGGCAGAAGCCGCACAAACAGGTTAATTTTTAAAAAAGTATAATAAACCTACAGTTTTACGAACAATAAATATAGGCAATAGGCGAATCGAACACTCAGAATGAAGCATCTTAGAACACATATGAATGAATTAATGATAAAGTATTCACAGTATATGAAATGAAAAGGGGATACAATGACAAATCAAAACGCATCAAACAATATTGGCTGGAACTTTGACAATAGCTTTGCCAGGCTTTCAACGTTTTTTTATAACAGACAAAATCCTGTGCCAGTAGATTCACCAAAGCTCGTTGTTCTGAATGAACTTTTGGCTGCATCACTTGGTCTAGATGCTCAAGGCCTTAATAGCACAGAGAGTGTAGAGGTTTTTACCGGTAATCGAATTCCCGAAGGTGGAGCACCTCTGGCTCAAGCATACGCAGGACATCAATTCGGGCATTTTACCATGCTGGGAGACGGCCGTGCCGTTTTGATTGGTGAGCAAATCAATCCTGAGGGTGAAAGGTTCGATATCCAGCTTAAAGGATCTGGCAGAACGCCTTTCTCCCGCGGGGGCGATGGCCGAGCTGCTCTCGGGCCCATGCTGCGTGAATATATTATCAGTGAAGCGATGCATGCACTAGGAATACCAACTACTCGGAGCTTGGCAGTTGTGACAACCGGAGAAACCATCCTTCGTGAAACGGTGCTCCCAGGGGCTATTTTAACTCGTGTTGCTGCAAGTCACATTCGAGTTGGTACCTTTCAATATGCTGCTGCATGGGGTAAGGTTGAGGAAATCAAAGCCTTGGCAGATTATACAATCAAGCGCCACTACCCTGACATTGAAATAGATGATGATCGCTATCTTACATTGCTGCGCGAAGTAATCAAACGCCAGGCTGCACTGATTGCAAAATGGATGCATACCGGTTTTATTCATGGGGTCATGAATACCGACAATATGGCCATTAGCGGGGAAACGATTGATTATGGTCCTTGCGCCTTCATGGACACCTATTATCCTGCTACTGTATTCAGTTCAATTGACAGAGAAGGCCGTTATGCCTATCGTAATCAGCCATTTATTGGAGGTTGGAATCTCGCACGTTTTGCTGAAACGCTATTACCTCTCCTGCATGATGAAGAGGAGAAGGCAGTGGCTATGGCACAAGAAGAGCTTTCAGGCTATATGGAAATCTATCAGTCCTACTGGCTTAACGGCATGAGAGCCAAGCTTGGCATCATGAATGAGGAACTGGAGGATCAAGCCCTTATTGAGGATCTTCTCAATATGATGCAAAAGCATCGAGCCGATTTTACAAATACCTTCCGTGCCTTAACCTTTGATAGGCCAGAGGAGACGGCTATGAACGGGATCAATGCATTCGATAATTGGTACGGAAAATGGAAGGCTAGATTGGAAAGACAGGAGGGGATGAAGGAATCCGCCCAAGAGCTGATGCGGAACTCAAATCCTGCAGTAATTCCGCGTAACCACCGTGTAGAAGCGGCGCTAAAGGCTGCAGTAGAAGAGAACGACTTCAGCGTGATGGAAAAGCTGGTTGCGGTACTTTCGAAGCCATTTGCACATTCGCCTGAACAGGAGGAATATGGCAAAACGCCTGAACCGACAAACACTCCGTACCAGACATTTTGTGGTACATGATAGATTAAACTATATATATTTTAAGAAAAAACTCGCCAGGTACGGCGAGTTTTTTTGCGGATAATGTAACAGATTATTTTTTTACAGCATGAATATAATGAATCGTTTCAAATGCAGACAAATAATCATCTCGATTTACGAAATAACGATGGTTAATCATTTCAGGAGTCAAATGCTCGTAAATAAGTAATCCTGCCTTTTCTAACAATATTTCGATTTCATCATATGAAAAACAAGATTTCATTGGCTCGCCACTGACTGAAGCCATTTTTCTAATGTTTTCTACTCTTTTAGACGCACCTTTTTCTTCAAAAAACTTCTCATCTCCAAAATCAAAAACAATGGAGCTTCCTAAAGGAAGTTCGGCAAATAGTTGGTTAAGTAAGCTTTCTAGCTCCTCTTTGCCTAAATAATAAGAAACTCCTAAAAGGCTGAAGAAGGTTTTTTCATTAGTAAGCCCATTATCACGCAGGCTTGGATATGAAAAAGGATGGCTAAAGTCCATTGAAACAAAGTGAAGATTACTTGGAGTAGAAAAATTGGCTTGAGCTAGTCTTTTCTTTTTAAATTCTTGGGTAGCCGGGTGGTCGATTTCAAAGATGTCGAGATCTGTTTCTAATTCCGGATGCCGGAAACAAAAGGTATCGAGACCGGCTCCTAGTATGACATATTGTTTAACACCTAGAAGAATTTCATGAAGTAATACGTTTTCGCAGAAAGCAGCTCGCGCTAAGGGTGTAGGAGAAAGCTGAACCTGTGTAATCCATCTTAATATTTCATCAGGTTTTTCCCGAAACTTTTGTGCAATCTCATTGTTAAAGAACTCAATTCCTTGAATCATATTTTGACTAATATCTGAAAACTCTTGTTTGGTAATAAGTTCTGGGGCAATAAAATCATCAAAAATTTTGGGTGTGTCATATATACTATGGTATGCTCGACTAAAAGCAGATACTAAGGATGTTACACTGAACTCATTTTGCTTCATGAAATCGTCCTCCCGAAAAAAAATAAGATTCCCCTGGCCAGGAGAATCTTATATTACAACAAATATATTAAAATGTAAAATTATAGCATAAAAACTAATATTTGTCAATACACTTTATTTTTTATTTATGGAATGGTGCTCTAAACCCGGTGTCAGGCACCGTAAAAAGACAAAAATGCTAAATTGTCCATTTCTGGTGCCTGACACCAGAGACTTTATTTCGTTGGAAGAAACGATTAGAATAGTAAAGAGTAATGTAGGAAAGGTTTGTTGATATGGCACAATTATTTTTTAAGTACGGTGCAATGAATAGCGGTAAATCGATTGAAATTATTAAGGTTGCCCATAACTATGAGGAACAAAATAAGAATGTGATGATTTTTACTTCAGCACTTGATGATCGTTATCAGACTGGTTATGTTTCTTCGAGAATTGGCCTGCAGCGGGAAGCCATTCCGATTGATGCTAGTAAGGATATTTTTACTATTGTCAGTGAAGCTCCCTTACCGTTAAGCTGTGTTTTGGTGGATGAAGTGCAGTTTGTATCAAAGGATCATGTTCTGCAAATGGCTAGGATTGTGGACGAGCTCGACATTCCAGTCATGGGATTTGGCCTGAAAAATGACTTTCAAAATGAACTATTCGAGGGCAGTAAATACATGCTGCTATATGCAGATAAGATAGAAGAAATGAAAACGATTTGTTGGTTCTGCGAGAAAAAAGCTATTATGGCCTTGCGGGTAGATGAATATAAAAAGCCGGTTCGCGAAGGCAGCCAGATTCATATAGGGGGAAATGACAGCTATTATCCTGTATGCCGCAAGCATCATCTGGATCCACCGTTATAAGTCAATAAGGCAAATGCAAAACAAACAAATATCTGTCAATATGCAATGCTGCTTGGTATGATACAGTTGAAAAGGAGGTTGTTAGATACCATGTTCTCATGCAAAAAGTTAATCTATTACATATTAGTTTCAATTGTTGCAGCTGTCCTTTTGACAGGCTGCGGAACTCAAGCTGAAAACAAACAAAATGCTGCAAAGAAAACGGAAGAAAGAAATGATTATTCATCGGAAGTGACTGAAAAACCAATTGTTACAATAACGATGGAAAATGATGAAAAAATTGTCCTTGAATTAGATCCTGCAACTGCACCTAATACAGTGGCTAATTTCATTTCTTTGGCGGAGCAAGGTTTTTATGATGGACTCATTTTCCATCGTGTGATCCCTGATTTTATGATACAGGGTGGAGACCCTGAGGGAACTGGCGGTGGCGGACCAGGTTATTCAATAAAAGGTGAATTTAATGCAAACGGCTTTGAAAATAACATGAAACACGAGCGCGGTGTTATTTCCATGGCTCGGACAAATGAACCAAATTCCGCCGGATCACAATTTTTCATAATGACGAAGGATTCTCCACATCTCGATGGTGAATATGCAGCCTTCGGTAAAGTAATCGAGGGAATGGAAACGGTTGATAAGATCGTTTCGGTTAAACGGGATAGCGCTGATAAGCCATTGGAAGAACAAAAAATGAAATCCGTCACAGTGGATACAAAGGGTTTTGATTATCCGGAACCAGTAAAGCAATAATGCACAGCACCAGCCTACAGGACAAGCACCGGCCTATCCTATTGGCTGGTGTTTTTTTAAAAGCTGCAGTTACGCTTTCTATTGATTTTGAGAATTCTAATAACAATAGACAATGTACCCAAACAAACACTCCAGCGTATAGTAACTTCTGTGTGAGATGTATTTTGAAAGGAAGGAAGAACGATGGAAAATCTCCAAATTAACAAGAAGAGTAACAATGCCTCAGGAAATGAATTTAAAGTTGTTAAAGTTAATTTATCAAATCCAACAGAAAGTATTTATGCGGTATGCACACCAATCAAACTGAAATAATTTGTGTAGAAAACCATCTCTTCCATTCTATCAAGTTGGTGAGATGGTTATTTTTTCCTGCGTATAGATAGGTCAATCCATTTTCCTTTTTCGTTCATAAACTTTTTCAGCTAAAAATAACCCCATCTTCTTATTCCTTATCCAAATGTCGTGGAACTCTTCAAGAGGCAGGCTGCTGTCTTCTATCAATTGGCCGATTTCAACAGTAAAAGCAGGCTTCCCAAATTCCTCGATAAACCAGTCCGTAAAGCCGCCGCCCTGTTGGTACGACTCAGGTTCGTCTATAGGATACCCTGTAAATGAGGAAACTTGTTCTGCAATGGCAAAATAATCCTGGGAAAATTTCGTTGTATGGGTCAAACCCCATTGATTAAACCCCCAAAAAATAATGTTTCCTGATGAATGATACGAAACGGCTACTTCAGGCTTTATCTCATATGTGAAATCAACTAGCGACCTTACTTCGTCTGCTTCAAGCGCCCGGGTTCCTTTATAGAATTGATAGCTTGGATTACCATTCACACCTTTTAAGTGTGACCAGTTGGCAGGATATTGACGATTCAAATCAATCCCGAGCAAATTCGCTTTCCACCTTGTAAAGTTCCAGGATCCTTTATTCATTTCAATCAAAAATGGATGAAGAACAATTGGATAAGCATTCAGACCAAATTGCTGCAACGTGACTCCATCAGGGTTAACCATTGGTACAAACCAAATAGAGACATTGTCTAAAATACTAGGATGAATATCCTCTACCGTTTTAACGTCTATGTATGAATCTGCATAGGTTTCAATCATCTTCATTAAAAGAGCGCTGGTTAACCATTCACGTGCATGGTGTGCTCCATTCATAAGTATAACTTTCTCACCATTGCCAACCTTGATTGCCCATACATTTCTTCCGAAGGGTGTTGTGGTTAACGATTTATAAGTTATCAAGTCTGGATACAATTCCGAAAGCAACAACATATCCTCCGTAAGGGATTCATATGTATAAATCTTCTCCGTGTCAACTATTTGTGCATGTGCCGTAATGGGAACTAACGTCATCCAGATCAAAAACAATAATCCAAAACACTTCTTCATAAGCTCCCTCATTTATTTAATCGATTTACAATAGTTTGAGTAATAGACACCTTTTTCATGATATATTTTGTGAATTCAAGTAAAATTGTGATATTGTGATGTATGAGATTTTGCGTTTTTTCATGAATGGATATTGTAGTTAAAATTTGAGGTGGAAATAAATGATACACATAGGTCTTGCAGGTTGGGGAGACCATGACTCCTTATATCCAGCAGGAATTAAGTCAAAAGATAAATTAGTCCATTATAGTAGTCATTTTCCAATTGTTGAAGTCGATTCATCCTTTTATGCCATTTCACCAATCAAAAATGTTGAAAAATGGGTAAATGAGACACCTGAAAAGTTTCGTTTTGTTGTGAAGGCCTATCAAGGAATGACAAGGCATAGGAAAGGTAAAGAAACTCCATTTAACACGATAACTGATATGTTTGAAGCATTTAAAAGTTCGTTGAAACCATATCAGGAAGCGAATAAACTGGCTCTTGTACTTTTTCAATTTCCGCCATGGTTTAATTGCAGGAAAGAGAATGTTGCTTATTTAAGATATTGTAAGAAAATGATGGAAGATATCCCTGTAGCGCTGGAGTTTCGACATCAATCTTGGTATAACGATGCTTATCGTGATAGAACATTATCCTTTATGAAGGAGGAAGGCTGGATTCACTCTGTTGCAGATGAACCGCAATCGGGGGAGGGCTCTGTACCGCTAGTTCCGGCACCCACTGATTCGCACGTAACGTTAGTACGAATGCATGGCCGGAACACACAGGGCTGGAATAAACAGGAGGGTGTCGACTGGCGTGAGGTTCGTTTTTTGTATAAATATAATGAAGCAGAGTTGTTTGAAATGAAAAACGTCCTACATGAACTGTCTAACCAATCAAATGATATTATACTCATTTTTAACAACAATTCAGGCGGTGATGCAGCCACAAATGCCAAGGAATTCCAAAGAATGCTAGGAATCGAATACACTGGACTTGCACCAAAGCAGCTTGGATTATTTTAAAAAGAAGTTCAGAAGCACATTGACAGGCATTAAGCAGTTGAAGGATATTTAATAAAATCTCAACTGCGTGCTTCCTGACGTGTAAAGAAAAAAATAAATGTAAGGACGACTAAAGCCACAAAAAAGATACTACTCTCTGATAACTCTATTGCTGGCAGTTTATTTAAGGTCATATAGATCATTCCTTTTCTAAGTGTCTAAAATGATTCGGGTCCACATGAAAGTGTGTGGATATCATCTGACGAAAGAATCTTACATTTGGAAGTGAAGGCTCGTTTAATGGATCTCCAAAGATAGGGCCGCTTACTGTCAATGAAACCCTTCCAGGCCCCACTAAGACACCAACTAAACGTATTTCATCCATAATTAATAAGATGGAAAGAATCGCATCAATGATATCAATAATGGTATTTGTTACATCATCCCCAAATTTCCCTATTGTTCGGGCACCACCAATAATGGGCCCGCTTAACGAAATACTAAACCTCCCCGAATTTACAAAGACCCCTCTGATCGTAAGCTGTCCTGATAATAATAAAAAAGCAAGAGTAAGATTTATATCTCGCTGAAGCGATGCAATGATGTGCTCTTCATTTTCAATATTTGTATTCAAGAAAGCTCACCTCTTCATCATCCTATTCAAAACTGCCTAGAATGACTTTGAAATATTAGTCAATCGTTAAAATTTAGACTGACAAAAGGCATCCCACTAGTCAATCGCCTGCTCCTTTTTCAATCGGCTACATACACTATCTTTGAACACTTGGGTAAAATCACCAGGTTATATGTTGAAGTATTTGTGGATAAATAACAATCTGGAATATAAAGGACATATTAAGAAGGGAAGGAAATAGGGATGTCGGAAAACTTATTTGACGCAGCCTATTATTTTGAAAAGGTTTTTCGTGAGAGTAAGGAGTTTAAAGGCTTGCAGCAGCTTTGTCATGAAATAAATACCGACCCAGAGGCAAAGCTGCTTCTTAACCATATAAACCATTTAAATTCCCAATTACAGCAAAAACAGATGATGGGTCAGGAAATTAAGCAGCAAGAAGCTGAAGCATTACAAAAAATGGAGTTGGCTGTCCAGCAAAATGAAAAATTAAAACGCATGTTGGAGGCTGATTACCAGGTAAATATGCTATTGATGGAATTAAATAAAATTATTTCTAAGCCACTGGAGGATTTATACAACCAGGTGCTAGGAGGTAAGAAATAATCTACAATACTACTTATTATTTTCAATAAGGTGCCTGCTCAGTGATCTTTTCACTGGGCTATTTTTTTGATAAGGCTGTGTTTAAGCACAATGTTGTTTTTTTTGACAGAACATTTGCTAAAAAAATCCCCTCATGAAAATGTTGATTAAAAGCATTAATGGTTCATACATTGGTTAATGAGGAAATAGGGGGTGACTTGGTGAATATTATTGGAAAAAGCGTCATTCGGAAGGATGCCTTTGAAAAAGTAACAGGAAGGGCTAAGTATACAGCTGATGAACTAACAGTTCCATTACTGCATGCAAAAATGGTCACAAGTCTATATGGACACGCCAAAATTGTTTCTATTGATGTAACAAAAGCAAACAAAGTACCTGGGGTCAGAGCCATCCTATTAGGTAGTCATGACTTACCACTTACAGGGGAGGAAATTAGAGATCGGCCGCCGCTTGCTGTTGACAAGGTCCGTTACTACGGTGAACCCGTCGCCCTTGTTGTAGCGGATACCCCGGTCATAGCAAAGAAAGCTGTAGATGCAATAGAGGTACAATACGACCTTCTACCGGTTGTAAACTCCCCAACAGAGGCTTTAAAACCAGAATCCCCAATCCTCCATGAAAACCTGACTTCTTATAAAAAAATAGGGACTGCCTATCCTGTTCCACATTCGAATATTTCAAATGTAACTAAAATCCGTAAGGGCAATATGGAAAAAGGGTGGTCGATGAGTGATGTGGTAGTAGAAGGTTCTTTTCATTTGCCACCTTCCGATCATGCTGCAATGGAAACAAGAAGTGCAACAGCGGAAATCGATCCAGAAGGATTTATTCATATCACGACATCATCACAAGCCCCATTTATGGTCAAAAGATTACTTAGTACTTATTTTGAACTTGATATGGGGAAAATTTTGGTAGAAACGCCCTTTGTTGGCGGCGGATATGGGGGAAAAGCGCCAATACAGTGGGAAGTTCTAGCCTATCTTGCTTCGAAGGCTGTTGGGGGTCGGAGGGTTAAAATTGTTTACACAAGAGAAGAGGATTTAGTTACGGCACCTTGTAAAGTGGGCCTAGAAGCAAAAGTGAAGCTCGGTTGCACAGCACACGGGAAGATTCATGCTGCAGAAATTTTATACCTATTCGACGGAGGAGCCTATTCTGACAAAGCTATAGACGTCAGCCGGGCTGGAGGCGTTGATTGTATAGGACCCTATAGTATTGAGAATGTTTGGTGCGATTCCCTATGTGTCTATACGAATCATCCTTATGGAAGTCCTTTCCGAGGTTTTGGACATTCAGAGGTCTTGTTTGCATTTGAAAGGACGATGGATATGCTTGCAGACAAATTAGGGATCGACCAGCTTGAATTGCGGAGGCAGAACGCGATTCTTCCTGGGCATACAACGCCGACACAGGTGATATTGAATAAAAGCAATGTGGGAAATTTACCTGCTTGTATCGATCGGCTGAAAGAAATGATTCATTGGAATCAGGGGCAAATTCAAGTCATTGACGAAAGAAAAATTAGAGTGAAAGGAATTGCCTGCAGCTGGAAGACCTCAACGATTGACCCTGATGCGAGTTCTGGGGTTATTCTGACATTTAACCCTGATGCTAGTGTGAATTTAATCTCAGGCGTTGTTGAAATTGGCACAGCAACGAAGACAGTTCTTGCGCAAATGCTTGCAGAACGTTTAAAAATTGGTATTGACAAGGTCCATGTGAAAATGAAAATTGACACACAATCGACACCGGAGCATTGGAAAACAGTAGCGAGCCGTGGTACTTTTATGGCCGGAAGAGCACTTTTAGAAGCGGCAGATGATGCTATACGCCAGATAAAGTCTATCGCCGCATGTGTTCTCAGAGTATCAACAGAGGATTTAGAGGTAGCTTACGAACGGGTATTTATAAAAGATGATCCGAAAACTGGTCTTCCTCTAAAGGAGGTTGTTTACGGCTATAAATTTCCCAATGGAAATGCCATTGGCGGCCAAATTATCGGTTATGGAAATTATATATTAAGAAGGATGACTTCATTGGATCCGGAAACAGGGGCAGGACAGCCCGGGCCGGAATGGACGGTTGCAGCACATGCTGTAGAGGTAGAGTATAACAAAAAGGACTTTACCTACAAATTAATTCAAGCTGTCACTGTTGTAGATATTGGAACTGTGTTAAATCATATGACAGCACGTGGACAGGTAATGGGTGCTATGAGCATGGGATTAGCCTATGCTGGAAGAGAAGCCTTCATTTTTGATGAATGGGGCAGAGTAATCAATCCACAGCTTCGAACGTATCGGCCGATACATTATGGGGAAAACCCTCATTATGAAGTCGACTTTGTCAAAACAAAGCAAATTGATGCAGCTTACGGTGCAAGAGGTGTCGGGGAACATGGGCTGTTAGGAATGCCAGCTGCACTTGCCAATTGTTTAAGTATTGCAGCTGGTGTTGGTTTGAATCAACTTCCACTGACCCCTGAATTAATCTGGAGATATAAAACTGCAAATGATTAAGCTCCTATCATTTTATAAGAATAGGTGATGGTTGGAAGATTATCTATGAAACTTTACAAATATCCATTCTTCTTTCCACGTTACCAACATAAATTAACTGTGAAATGATTTGAGGAGGCGAAATGAAATGGATCAACCATTTTTTGATGAAAGAACCACTGGCTACGGCATGGGGTACGGCGGTTACCCAGGCTATGGCATGGGACACGGCGGTTACCCAGGCTATGGCATGGGACACGGCGGTTATCCAGGCTATGGCATGGGACACGGCGGTTACCCAGGCTATGGCATGGGACACGGCGGTTATCCGGGCTACGGCATGGGACACGGTGGTTATCCAGGATATGGTATGGGACACGGTGGTTATCCGGGATATGGCATGGGACATGGCGGTTACTCGGGACAGGGCATGGGACACGGCGGTTATCCGGGATATGGCATGGGACATGGCGGTTATCCGGGACAGGGCATGGGACAGGGCGGTTACCCGGGACAGAGCATGGGACATGGCGGTTATCCGGGATATGACATGGGACACGGCGGTTACCCAGGCTATGGAACAGGTCATAGCACACAGCCCTTTCAACAGCAACAGGGACAACCGACAGGACGTGATATAGAGGATGAATATTAATTTAGGATAAGGTTTGAAAGATCTATAATACCGAATCGCTTTAATATCAAAAAGAAGCTCAGGTTCAACTGAGCTCTTTTTGATTATTCCTAATGGAGAAATGAAGGATTCATTTATTGAATTGCTACTTCAGAATGGTCTATAGACGATAGGAGGCAGGGCATTGATTTCGGATGATTTTGAGTATTATCTTCCAGCATCAATCAAAGAAGCCATTCAACTATTCGAAGATTTACATAAGAAGGAGAAAAGACCTATTTATTTTTCCGGTGGTACCGAGATCATCACACTTGGAAGATTAAATATGGTCGAGACAGATGCCGTAATTGATATTAAAAAGATTCCAGAATGTCAAATATTCGAGTATCAGCAGGGTTTTTTGGTCACTGGAGCCGCGAGTTCTTTAACATATCTTGAAGAGAAAAATCTATTTCCGTTATTAAGTAAAACGGTTAGTGAAATTGCCGATCGAACAGCACGAAACAAAATAACAGCGGGTGGCAATATTTGCGGGCAAATTTTTTATCGAGAAGCGGTTCTACCTTTTTTATTAACAGACAGTCAACTAGAAATTGCGGGGAGAAGCGGGAACAAGACTGTTTCCATACATGAAGTTTTTAATCGAAAGCTTTTATTAGAGCGTGGCGAACTTCTTGTCCAAATTAGAACTGACCAAGGATACCTTAATCAACCATTTGTTAGTATCAAAAGAAGAAGACAATGGAATACAGGCTATCCACTCATTACCGTTGCCGCCCTTAAGATAAATGGGATGGTTAGGATAGCAATAAGCGGGCTGACTTCTTACCCATTTCGTTCGAAGGAAATGGAGGAAATCATTAATAAAAGGGGTACCTCCTTGGACCAACGAATCAATCAAGCAATTGAGGCTTTACAGGTACCACCTTTAGATGATTCAGAAGGTTCCTTTCCATACCGATTATTTGTCTTAAAAAATACACTACATGATGTGTTTCACCAATTAAAAGGAGAGGAGTAAAAACGATGGCTGATGTTTCACGAGTAAGTGCTGTCCTTCTAATCAATGGGGAAGAGAAGCGAGTCACCTTCCGTTATGCTGATATCCTTTTGGATATTTTACGCTATCAATTAGGTCTAACAGGTGCTAAGCCTGGCTGCCTAAATGGTGATTGTGGTGCTTGTACAGTGAATATAAATGGAGTTGCACAGAAATCCTGTTTGACTTTGGCGGTTGAAACTATCGGCAAGGAAATCCTTACAATTGAAGGGCTGAATGCTCCTATTCAAGGCGCATTTGTTGACCAATTTGCGTTCCAATGCGGATTTTGCACGCCGGGATTCATCATGAATTGCCATTCATTACTGAAGCATCGGAAGAATCCATCTGATCATGAAATAACGAAATGGCTGGAGTCCAATATCTGTCGCTGTACAGGGTATATGGAGATTGAGAATGCAGTTAAAGCAGCCATCCATTTAGTAAAAGAAAATGATTGATTTAGGAGGGTGAAGGAAACATTGAAAGAATATCTGCCTGTGATAGCAGAAGCAGCCAATACAGAAGAAGAGGGGGTCCTCGCCACCATCATTCATGTAGAGGGTTCGGCCTATCTAAAAGAAGGAACGAGCATGTTATTTCTAGAAAATGAAAAAACGGTCGGATTTATTAGTCCTGGTTGCCTGGAGGAGGATCTACATTATCATGTAAAAGATGTGCTCACATCTGGAATCAGCCGTACTGTGGTGTATGATCTAAGTGCCCAGGACGATTTCACATGGGGACAGGGAATGGGCTGTAATGGAAAATTATACATTGCACTTGAACGTTTAGATGAGAAAATGAAGCAGAATTTGAGGAAGGTCCACTACTATTTACAACACGGTTCAGAAATTCTTCATATAAAAAAATTAACCTCTGATTTATCAGTTACAGCATCAGCATACATAACGAATTCAGGACATCCTTTTGGACAGATGCACCAAGACATTACTAACTATGCTGATTGGAATCTTCCCACTGGTACCCATTTATCTAATTTCATTTACTGTCAAGTCTATTCTCCGCAAACGAAACTATTCGTTTTTGGCGCAGGACAAGATGCACGACCTCTGGTAAACTATGCTGCAGATATGGGAATCGCCGTGACGGTATGCGACTGGCGTGAGTCACTTTGCAGTTCCACCTATTTTCCAAAAGCAGAACAAAGCATAGTTGGTTTTCCTAATGAAATATTTCAGAAAATAACGATTCATCGGAATGATTTTGTGATCTTAATGACACATCATTTTAAAAGAGATCAAGAAATTCTTTCCTATTTATCACAACAGCAGCCAGAATATTTAGGAATTGTAGGTTCAGAAGAAAGAACAAAAAAACTGTTCGGGTCCAGTACGATCCCTTCCTACGTTTCCTCACCGGTTGGCTTACCAATTGGGGCAGTGGGTCCAGCTGAAATAGCGATAAGCATTATGGCAGAAATCATTGGTATAATTCGGCACAAGCAAAGAGGTTATCAGTGATGAAGGTAGTAGGAGTTTATCTTGCTGCCGGGGATAGCAGACGAATGAGGCGTAACAAATTAGCACTGGAGTTGAATGGTAGTCCATTAGGGTCTTTAGCTTTACAATCAGCTTTAGCATCTACTATTAACCATGTATTGGTTATGACGAAACAGGATGATAAACTTGATTGGATTGCTCCCCATCTCTTTACACAGGAATATCGAAAAAAATGGACTTCTATCCAATTGAAGGAAAGTAATCAGGGGCAGTCCTATTCCATTAGGAGCGGGTTACAGGAGGCCATTGACTTGGGTGCAGATGCCATTGTTTTACAGCTAGCTGATCAGCCATATGTAGACACTACTATAATCAATTTACTTATCGAAGCTTTTGAGAAAGATCCTGCTAAATTGTTCTTTGCCTGTAGTCATCAAGGAGTAGTCAGGCCGCCTGTTTTATTTACAGAAAAATTCTTTTCAATCTTAATGGGTCTAAAAGGGGATAGGGGTGCACGAGATTTACTGAATGGGCATTATCGGGAAAAAGGTGAAATTGTAAAATATGATAAGGAAGAGCTTTTTGTAGACGTAGATACGATAGAAGATTATGTAAAAATAACAAATGTATCTAGAAATTTATTTCATAAGTGAGAAATAGGAGGGGCTAAAAAGACCATTATCAGTCTTTTTAGCCCCATTTTTTCACATTAACAAAAACTTGCACCAATAATAATAAGTAGGATAAATAATACTACGATTAGAGCAAATCCACCTCTAAAACCGTAGCCTCCATAACCATAACCGTAACCATATCCTCCACAACAACCATATCCAAACATAGTATCACTCCTCTCTTGGTATACGTTATAATATGTGAAATTTCAAAATCGGAAGGGGTATATGCCTATTATTCATTATAATTTGAGTGGGAGTAGTACGAATACCGTATTGAGGTCTTATATGAACCGATGGAGCTCGTTTTACAACAGGCACAATAATTGCATGTTACTAAATATTATCGTATAATATGATTGAGTAACATGAAATAAGGGGTAGTTATCGATGGAATATGTTGAGGCGCTAAGGGATATTAAACAAATAAATGCAATGAAAAAATATTTAAAAAAGCAGTCGGAACGAGATTATGTTTTATTTGTTTTCGGAATTAACACAGGCTTAAAAATTAATGAACTTTTGGACATTAAAGCTGGGGATGTACTTGAAAAGAATGGGAAGGTAAGGGAATTCATCACACTGACTTCTAAAGATCCTAGACCTAAAGAAATCTATTTGAACCATAAGGTTCAAAAGGATGTTCAGCATTATATTGAAGCAAAGCAGCTTTGCAGCGATGATTATTTGTTTCAATCAACAAAATCTCCAAAACCCATTACTCGACAGCAAGCCTACAGGATTATTCACCAAGCAGCAGAGGCAGTAGGTATTAAAGAGAAAATTGGTACTGATTCTATGCGAAAGACCTTTGGCTTTCATGCCTTTAAAAGGGGTGTTGCTATCTCTCTGCTCCAAAAGCATTTTCATCATTCCACACCATCTGAAACACTTAAATATCTTGGAATCTCAAAAACTGAAAACATTAAAACCGAAATTGATGTAAATCTCTGAAGAGAAAAACCTTAATTCATGACTCAAACCATAAAGGAGGAAATATTGAATGAACATTAGAGAAACTGAACTACCTGGAATTGGCTATAAATTTGAAATCATAACAAAAAATCAAGACAAAATGGTGATTGTAATCCATGATGATGGAAGAAGAGAAATCTATCATTTTGATTCTGACGATCATGATGAAGCCATCAGCAGTGTGACATTAAGTGATACAGAAGCAAGACAAATGGCAGGTATTATTGGCGGCATGGCCTATAAACCGAAAGCACTAGAAACAGTTGACATGGCGTTTGATGATTTAATTATCGAATGGTATAAAGTGGAACCAAATGCATCTGCTGTAAATAAAACCATTGGAGAGATTGATATTAGAAATAACTTTGGTGTAAATGTAATTGCTATTAAGAAGAAACAATCCAATAAATCTCACAATCCTGGATCGGATACCATTATTGAAGCAGGGGATACATTAGTACTATCAGGAGAAAGAAATCAATTAAAAGAATTAATTAAAAATTTATTATCGGGGTGAGGTATATAGATGAATCATTTAGTATTTGAAGTCGGTACTGCACTTGTCCTTGTAGCCATTGGATCTATTATTGCAAATAAGTTAAAGTTTTCGATTATTCCTTTTCTCATCATCTTAGGTATGCTTGTTGGGCCGCATGCCCCGTCGTTTGGAATTATAGACCTAACCTTTATTGAAAGTAATGATATCATCCAATTTATGGGCCGAATCGGTGTTTTATTTTTACTTTTTTATTTAGGATTGGAATTTTCCGTAGGTAAACTGGTGAAATCAGGCAAAAACATTGTTGTTGGCGGAAGTATATATGTTGCAATCAATTTTGTTTTAGGGCTCGTTTATGGAATGATTGCTGGAATGCCTTGGATGGAAACTCTGATTATTGCTGGACTTCTCAGTGTATCATCCAGTGCCATTGTAGCAAAGGTGCTCGTTGATTTAAAAAGAACAGCGAATCCTGAAACAGAATTGATTCTTGGGATTGTTTTATTTGATGATATCTTTTTAGCCCTATTTTTAACCACAATGTCAGGTATTCTACTGGCAGGTTCCACTTCCCCCCTTGATATTATCACTTCCGTTCTAATTTCGGTTGGCTACATGCTATTGTTTTTTATTATTGCAAGAAAAGGGACACGCTTTTTAAACAAATGGCTTTCAATTAAATCAGATGAAATTTTCATTATTGTTATCTTTGCTATCCTGTTCTTTGTTGCTGGATTTTCAGAAACCTTGCATGTTGCAGAAGCCATTGGCGCGCTGCTATTGGGTTTAGTTTTTTCTGAAACCATTCATCGCGACCGTATAGAACATTTGGTTGTTCCATTCAGAGACTTTTTCGGTGCTGTTTTCTTCTTCAGCTTTGGTTTGAGCATTGATCCTTCCACATTAGCTGATGCGATATGGCTAGCAATAGGAGCTGCAGTGATAACGATTATCGGTAACTTCATTGCCGGTATGATTTCCGGCAGACAAGCTGGCTTATCACACAAAGCATCGACAAGTATTGGATTAACGATTATGGCTCGCGGAGAATTTTCAATTATTGTTGCCAATTTAGGTATTGCAGCAGGCTTAAATTCAATCTTAACTCCATTTACTGCTCTTTATGTTCTCATCTTAGCCATTTTAGGACCTTTGATGGCAAAAGAAAGTAAAGGAATATATAATAAGCTAAATAAAGTCTTTAAGTGGAAGAAAGAATCGCAAAAGAAAAAAATTGAAATTCCTCAAAACTCTTTGGATCAATAAACGAAACCCCCGTCATAATATGCACGGGGGTTTATTTTGTTATTTTACAATTTTAATAGATGTTAGTTGAAAACAACTGTTTTTTATTTATATGTTTCACGGAATTTTCAGATTTAGACATTACTATAAAGATAACAAAAAAAGGGGGATTCTTAGATAGGAGGAAAATGATAGGAAATGAAGATTTAACGAAAAAGCTATCCTTTTTGGACCGATACTTAACACTATGGATATTTGCTGCCATGGCGTTAGGAATTCTCTTTGGGGTAATGTCACCTAATTTTAGAGAGGTACTGGATACCTTCTCTGTTGGTACCACAAATATCCCCATCGTCATCGGCTTGATTATTATGATGTACCCGTCGCTAGCGAAGGTTAAATATGAAGAAATGTGGCGTGTTTTTAAAGATTGGAAAGTTCTAATCCTGTCACTCATTCAAAATTGGCTGCTGGGCCCTGTTTTAATGTTTTTTTAGCGTTTATCTTGCTTAGTAACATACATTTTCAGATTCTATTAGGCTAATAATACATTTGACTAACAATCGTAGCGGAGGGGATCAGATGTCTAGCCATGATATACAACGATCGTACATAAAAGTAGATAACATCAACCTGTACTGTGAATATGTTGTGAATGACAAACCGCCAATTCTTCTTATCCATGGCTTCGCTTCATCGGTTTTTACTTTTCGCCGTATTATTCCGTTATTGCAAAAGCACTTTTCCATTTATGCTGTTGACTTACCCGGTTTTGGAAAAAGTGAAAAGCCCACTTCTTTTATTTATAGTTTTCAAAACTATGCAAAACTGATGATTGGATGCATCAACGAATTTGGAATTCCAAATACGTATATTGTGGCCCATTCTATGGGAGGACAAATTGCCCTAAATATAGCCCTACTAGCACCTGATAAAATAAACAAGTTAATTTTGTTATGTAGTTCAGGATATTTAAAACGGTCCAAAAAACTGCTTATTTGCAGCTCGTATTTACCTTTCTTCGAAAGACTCGTCCAATACTTTGTTCAAAGAAAAGAAGTAAGGGACCACTTAAAAAATGTGTTTTTCAATCAAACCTTGATAAATGATGAATTAATTCAGGAATTTGGAAGGCCGCTTTCTGAGAAAGGCTTTTATAAAGCCCTAATTTGTCTTTTACGTCATCGGGAAGATGATTTGTTACCTGAGCAGCTGCAAACGATACAAGTCCCCACTTTATTGGTCTGGGGTGAAGAGGATCGTGTTGTCCCATTAGAAGTGGGGAAACGACTTGTACAGGACTTACCTGATGCCAAGTTAATAACCTATGAAAAAACAGGGCATTTAATAACGGAAGAAAGACCTGATCTTGTTTTTAAAAATATACTATTGCATACCAGCTGAGGGATATGAATGGTTTATTTTTCATTTTTTCTTTTAAAAAGTTTTGAAAGAAGTATGCTAACAAAATTCTTCCTTTGGGTTTCCTCAAGGGGTTTTAGCGTTAATTCAATTGGTGGTTGGACAGAGGATTCATTTGGTAATTCCGCTGATGATTCATTTGGTGTTTGCTTGGATGATATAATCGGTATTGGTAATACTGCCGCTGTTTCAGTTAGTGATTGATTTGACGACTCAATTGGCAATTCTGCCTCTGTTCTAGTTGGTTTTTGGACAGATGAATTGTCTGGAGATGGGACAAGTATATTAATTGGAAGTTGAACAATTGGCGGATTGGCCGGTGATTCGACTGGTGACTTAGCTAGTGGGTGGAGTTCTAACTCCATTGGTACCGTGACTGTTTTTTTGACTGGAGTCTCCATCCGTTTTTCTTCGGACTGTGGATAATGTTTCCTGAAGAAGTTCCATATAATTTCGGTAGCATTTGGACCAAAGGGATCTGTGAATGTACCATTGGGGTTCCCACCAGACCAGGTATGTCCCATTTGATTAATCATCCAAAGCTCCATTAATGGTTCGCTGTCCCGATCATGGTATACATGCTGCGTATAGCTTCTTCCATTGATGATATTTGAATTAACCCTTGCAGGGGTAATGTCTGCTAAGCCTATTCCATTTTCAACGCGAAAATTGGTTTGTGCCCATTGAGTGATAACCTGCTGGCTGTTAATAGGATGGACTGTTGTATCACAAATTCCATGGAAAACAATTACCCGCATCTTTTTCTTAAACTCGCCCATCTCCTGAAATGCACTGTTTCCACATTCATATGGGTCAGATACGCCTTTCTCCATACATTTTTTAGCTTCTTCGGCCATAGGGTCCGTAAGAAAAAATACATTAGCGGCATCATAGGGAAGTCCTGAACAAATTCCGATTCCGTTAAAGACATCTGGATACGTAGCACCAAGAATACAGGCTAGTGAACCTCCTGCTGATAATCCTGCAGCGTACACCTGATTTGAGTCAATCTTATATGTACTTTTCACCTCAAGAATCATTTCATAAATGAGCTTGGGATGTCCTTCACCTCGATGTTGATTCTTATCCAAAAACCAGTTCCAGCAGCCAAGAGGGTTGTATGCGGCTGGTTCTCTAGGATTTAACGGATGGTTCATATCTGGATAGAGGACAAGAAAGTTTTCTTTTTCAGCAAGTGTGTTCATGTCAGTACCTGTAGCAAAATCATCCGGATTTTGTCCACATCCATGAAGCATGACCAGCAATGGAGACTCTTTATCTGAACTATACTTACCAGGGACATAAAGCTTGTATTTAAAGTCTTGATACACAAAATCGAGAAATTCTCCCAAATTACTTAACCTCCGTTTTAATCTTCTATTTCCTATCTTATTCCGGCGGCTGTCACAACATAAGTAATTTATTCAATTTTGGAAAAATAAATAATGATAAAAAAGGTAATTCAAGCTACTATATTAAAAAATATATCATATAGCTTTATTCTATGAAATTTTCATGTTATTATAATAAATATAAATTAATAGAGAAGAATATTAGGAGGAGTCTGTCACCAAGGGATATTTATGCCCTTGGTTGCAGACTTCTTTTTATGTTCTTTTTTTGTTTTAGAATATTCGATTAATTCAAAGGAGGAAAACAATGGGAAAATATATTTGGAACAAATGAAAAGATTGGTGAAGTGGAATAATAATTATGATCTATATTTTATGCAAAGTGTAGTTATATTAACATGTTTTGCTACTTAAGAATTAAGGAGGTTTTGTTTTGTCTTATCTACACTTGGCAATCGTAGCTCCATTACTCCTGTCAATATTTATTCCGGCATTTTACAACAGATTTCGTCGGATTCATACAGGATGGTTTGTATTGCCTTTACCTATTTTATTGTTTTTCTATTTTATCTCGTTCTTAGCGACTACAATGAGCGGGAAATCAATCATTAAAACGGCTAACTGGATACCTTCATTAGGAATAAATTTCACAGTGAAAATCGATGGACTTGGACTATTGTTTTCCTTACTAATTACAGGAATTGGTGCTTTAGTTGTCCTTTATTCTATTTACTATCTGGCAAAGGATAAAGAAAAACTTAACAACTTTTATGTTTATTTACTGCTCTTCATGAGTGCTATGTTGGGAGTTGTTCTTTCAGATAACTTAATCGTGATGTATGCATTTTGGGAGCTCACTAGCTTTTCATCCTTTTTATTAATTGGTTACTGGTACGAACGAGATAAATCTCGTTATGGTGCACAAAAGTCAATGCTTATCACAGTATTCGGCGGACTGGCTATGCTGGGTGGAATCATTCTTCTAAACATCATAACTGGAACCTTTAGCCTGACAGAAATCATGTCACAGGGTAACGAAATATATAGCCATGTATTGTTTGTGCCTGCACTGCTTTGTATTCTACTTGGTGCCTTTACAAAATCTGCTCAATTTCCATTTTATATTTGGCTTCCGGATGCAATGGAAGCACCTACGCCGGTTAGTGCTTACTTACACTCGGCAACGATGGTGAAGGCTGGAATCTACTTGGTCGCACGTTTCACGCCTGTGTTCGGGGAGCATGCCCTTTGGTTCTGGTTAGTTGCAGGTGCCGGAATGCTGACCTTGATCTGGGGTTCTATATTCTCGGTCAAACAAACGGATTTAAAGGCAATTTTAGCGTTTTCAACAGTCAGTCAATTAGGACTTATCATGTCATTACTCGGAGTTGGGGCAGCGGCACTGCATTATGAATATTTGGATGATAACATCTTTACGGTAGCTGTTACAGCTGCTATTTTCCACTTAATCAACCATGCTACATTTAAAGGCAGCTTATTTATGGCAGCGGGAATCGTCGATCATGAAACTGGAACAAGGGACATACGTAAATTAGGCGGATTAATGCATTTCATGCCGATAACGTTTACGATCTCTATTGTTGGAGCTTTCTCAATGGCAGGAATTCCGCCATTTAATGGATTCTTAAGTAAAGAGATGTTCTTTACGGCAATGGTTCATGTAACTGAAATGGATTTATTCAGACTTGAAACGTTGGGGATTTTATTTCCAGTGCTAGCTTGGATTGCAAGTATTTTTACATTTATTTATAGTATGATTCTTGTTTTTAGAACATTTTCGGGTAAATATCAGCCTGAAAAACTGGATAAAAAGCCACATGAAGCTCCAATTGGAATGCTGTTTTCACCGGTCATATTAGTTTCATTAGTCATCATATTTGGATTCTTCCCGAACCTATTATCCGAGAGTCTTATTTCACCAGCGATGGCCTCGATTCTTCCAAGTCTATTAGGAGAAGGAGAAGAGTTTATCGTTCACATTTCCTTCTGGCATGGATTTACTATTGAATTGTTTATGACTTTAGGGGTTGTTATCTTAGGAATAATTTTATTTAAAACACATCATAAATGGAAAAAAATCTATCAGGCAATCCCAGAAAAGCTTTCTCTTAATCGATTATATGATTCCATGTTAGAAGGGATACAATCAGACTCCAATAAGTTAACGAATAGTTATATGAACGGATCGATTCGATCGTATTTAGTTTATATATTTATATTCTTTATTTTTATTCTGGGAAGCACGCTTATAGGAAAGAATGCATTTAAATTAGATACAAGCAATGTATCCTCCATAGGCATATATGAAGTAGTCTTGGCCATTTTTGTTGTTGTGGGCTCAATTAGTATACTATTCGTTAAATCAAGAATGACATCTATTATCTTACTTGGTGCAATTGGTTATACCGTTTCACTGTTCTATGTGCTTTTTAGAGCACCAGATTTAGCTTTAACACAGTTAGTGATAGAAACCATTTCGGTTGCGCTATTCTTAGTTTGCTTCTATCACTTGCCAAAATTAAGAAAAATTGAGACACGTATGAGATTTAGATTAACAAACGCCCTCATCTCTATAGGAGTAGGTGCAATGGTAACACTTATAACCCTTTCCGCTCACAGCCATAAATTATTTGACTCCATATCACAGTATTACGTAGAGAATACGTATACAGAGGCTGCCGGTAAAAACATGGTAAACGTCATTCTAGTAGACTTCCGTGGCTTTGATACGCTCTTTGAAATTACCGTATTGGCAATCGCTTCATTGGGGATTTTCGGCATGATTAAATTACGATTGAACAGGAGGAAAGAAGGATGAGAAGAACTAACAATATCATACTTGAAACAGCTATTAAAGCTCTTCTTTTCATGATTGTCCTGTACTCAGTCTACATTTTCACAGCAGGCCATTATTATCCAGGCGGAGGATTTATCGGTGGATTGATGACAGCTGGTGCAATTGTCCTACTTTTAATTACCTATGATATTAAAACCGTTTCAGAAATTTTACCGATAAACTATCGAATTCTTACGGGAATTGGACTGCTATTTGCCATTGGAACGAGTGCAGGATCGCTTTTATTTGATGTTCCGTTTTTAACCCATGCTTTCGGCCATATTCAATTACCGATATTGGGGGAATTATCTCTTCATACAGCCACCCTTTTTGATTTAGGTGTTTTCTTTGTTGTTGTCGGAGTAACGATGACCATTATTCAAACAATAGGGGAGGATGAATAATGGAAATAGTAATGGCCATTGTTATTGGCATTTTATTTATGACAGCGACCTATCTCATGCTGTCCAAAAGTTTATTACGCATTATTGTCGGTACAGGCTTGTTGAGCCATGGCGCACATCTCCTTATCCTTACCATGGGAGGATTAAAAAGAGGAGATGCCCCCATTTTAGGAGGAAATGCAGAAAGCTATACAGATCCACTGCCACAAGCGCTAATTTTAACAGCCATCGTCATCAGCTTTGGTGTAACAGCTTTTTTCTTGGTATTAGCTTATCGCTCCTATCAAGAGCTGGGGACAGATAATGTAGAAGAAATGAGGGGAACGGAGAAAGATGACTAACTTAATCATTTTACCAATATTAATCCCCTTATTTACTGGGGCAATATTAATTTTTCTAAATAAAACTATCATGGCTCAGCGAGTTGTTGCTGTTATATCTTCCATCTCGACCATTATTGTATCATGGCTTGTCGTACAGAAAGTACGAGAGGAAGGGATACAATCCCTGAAGGTCAGCAGCTGGGATGCTCCATTTGGGATTACTCTAGTCTCTGATATGTTAGCCGCACTTCTAGTTCTAACAACGAGTGTAATCGGGTTTGTTTGTTTAATTTATTCATTTAAAACAATTGGTAAAGAACGTGAGGAGCATTACTACTATGCCGTATATAATTTTTTACTAGTTGGGGTAAACGGTGCATTTACCACAGGAGACATCTTTAATTTATTCGTCTTTTTTGAGGTTATGCTTATGTCTTCCTATGTGCTGTTAGTGCTTGGGGGAACAAAGCTTCAATTAAGGGAATCGATTAAGTATTTGCTCGTGAATGTTATTTCATCCGCATTATTCGTAATTGCCGTTGCTTATTTGTATTCTGTAGTTGGTACATTAAATATGGCGCATATATCCGCTAGAATTAGTGAAATTAGTGTAAACGGGATGCCTGGGATTTTAACGGTGATTGCAGTTTTGTTCTTAATCGTCTTTGGATTAAAAGGAGCCATTTTTCCACTCTACTTTTGGATGCCAGGCTCCTATTACGCACCACCTGTTCCTGTTCTAGCCCTTTTCGGTGCCTTATTAACTAAGGTAGGAGTTTATTCGATAACAAGAACTTATACACTTTTCTTTTATCATGATATGGATGCTTTTGGACTTCTTTCTGTTCTAGCGATTTTATCTATTGTATTAGGTGTGATAGGTGCCATTGCTTTCTGGGATATGAAGAAGATCATTATTTATAATATCATTGTCGCAGTAGGGGTAATTTTGTATGGAGTCTCCGTCTCGAACACAGCTTCCATAACAGGAGCTGTTAATTATTTGATTCACGACATGATTATTAAAGCAGCATTATTCTTACTGATTGGGATTGTCATTTCAATTACAGGGACAAGTGATTTACGGAATGTCAGCGGGCTGATGAACCGTTATCCAGGTCTTGGTTGGACATTTTTCATAGCCGCTATAGCACTTGCTGGTATTCCGCCATTAAGTGGTTTTGTTGGGAAACTTCTAATTGTAAAAGGTGGATTTGAAGGAGAAAGCATTTTTGGCGCTTCTGTTGTCTTGATGTCTAGTTTACTAGTCCTTTTTTCAGTCATGAAAATTTTCATTAACGGATTTTGGGGACTGGACCGTACTTATGCTGGAGAGGAAAAAGCTCCTGCAAGATATCTACTTGTTGCTCCTATTGTTTTAGTAGTCATTTCAGCTCTTTACGGAATTGGCTCTGAAACCATATTACCGTATTTTACGCAGGCAGCAGATACATTACTTAATCCAGATAGTTATATTGATGCTGTCTTAAAGGAGTGAATAAGCTATGGCATTTCAAATATTATTAAATGTAATTTTGGGATTTTTGTGGATGTTTATTAAGGTATCATACGATCCGATTAGTTTTGTAAAAGGGTATATTTTCGGTCTTCTCGTTATTTTTTTATTTAGACGCTATTTCCACAGCCGTTTTTATTTATTTCGGTTTTGGTCCTTTATAAAGCTAATTTTAATATTTATTAAGGAGCTCATTTTGTCCAATGTAGCGATCGTTAAAATTGTTTTAAGCCCTAAATTAGATATGAAACCTGCCATTTTTTCGATGAATACAGACCTCACTGAGGATTGGCAAATTACTCTTCTTTCGAGTTTAATTACCTTAACTCCAGGTACATTAGTGATTGATGTATCAGAAGATAATAAAACATTATTTATTCATGCAATGAATATCGGCGAGGTAGAAGACGAGATTGACAGTATCAAGAATTCGTTTGAGAAGGCTATTTTGGAGGTGAGCAGGTAATGCTTGAGATTATTATTCGATTAGCTTTATTATTCTGCTCGATTTCCATGCTCGGATTAATTTATCGTGTTATAAAAGGACCCAGTGTAGCAGACAGAGTAGTGGCTTTAGACGCAATTGGCGTAAACCTAGTTGCGATTACAGCATTGCTTTCAGTTGTTTTAAACTCCTATGCTTTTCTTGAAATCATCCTTTTAATCGGTATTCTTGCCTTTATCGGTACAGTAGCGTTTGCAAAGTATTTGGAAAAGGGGGTTATTATTGAACGTGAGCGTAATCATTAATATACTCATAGGATTTTTTATTTTAGCAGGTGCCGTGCTTTGTCTCATTGCTACTTTTGGAGTGATTAGACTTCCGGATGTATATACGCGAAATCATGCAGCTTCAAAAGCTGCTACACTCGGAGTCATGTTTATTTTATTGGGAACTTTTCTATATTTTTATGCCCTTGAAGGTCATTTTAATTCCCGGCTAATTTTAGGAATCGTTTTTCTTTTTATGACTTCTCCGGTTTCCGGTCATTTAATTAACAGGGCGGCCTATCATTCGGGAGTTAAACTCTGGGATAAAACGGTAAGAGATGACTTAAAGGAATATAATAAGAAAGTAATGGATCAATCATCGGTAAATGAATAATAAAATTGGGAAGTCCTTTGACTTCCCTTAATTTATTCCTGAAGAATATTGTAATTATGGTGCCTTTTGTCATTTTTGTAAATCAAAACTGTACTTTTCTTACATATTCCCTAGGCTTAAATGGGTCATGTATTCTCCATTCAACATTTGTTAACTCAGAGTTAAGTTGCGGGTTAAACTCAGCGCTTTCATAATTTATTTGAACTGCATTCAAATAATTGATATTGGATTGCAGTTTATAAACTTTAGATTCTCGTTGATTTTGCTGCTGCCATTGCAGGAACCCTGCTGTTGAAAATAAGAGAGAAAATATTGATAAACTTAGTATAATTTTTAGTTTCATTTTGTACATACCTCCATAAGTATTAGTGTGTACAAAAAATTGGTCAATTATAAAAATCGAATATGTATTTCAACTCCTGAGTCTATTTTAAAAGGTCCAATTATAAATCTTACGTTATTAATTTTTTGGGCATTTTTGAAAAGGTTAACTCTGGCTCAATAGATTCTCAATATTTCTTTGGTACAGTGGTGCTAATAGGAAATTTCAAGAATGCCAATTTTCAAAGAAGGGAATGTTACAGATGCGATTTACAGTTATTCCGGAGATAAATGGAAGTATACGAACAATAAAGCGATATCCGGAAGATGTTGACATACAAGTGATGAGATATAGTCATTCAGTTTTCCATACAGCTATACCTATACCATTTAACCCTCCCATTCAGCGATTAACCTGTATCCCTCTTTTGCTGTGTCACAAATATAGATACCCCATGTACATGAATCAAGCCTTGGACAAAACCTGCTTGAAATCAATCACACAATCAGAGTAAATCCTTAATAAACGAACTTTTTATTTATAGAGGCGGTAACAACAAAGGAGTGGTGCTAACATGCGGAAGCCAAAGGTAGTAATATTAACAACCAATTACGGTAATGGCCACCTTCAAGTAGCGCGTGCACTTGAAGAATGCTTCCTTCATAAAAATCAGGCAAATGTTGTGGTGCGAGATATCTACCAAGAGACAAACCCACGCTTACATGAATGGACAAAGAAGCTCTATTTAAAAAGTTATACGAAGAGCGGCAGACAGCTATATCGGCTATTTTACTATAGCAGTCAGGAAATAACTAAAAGCAGGCCATTAAAAATATTCTCCTATGGCTATTCCCAGCTTATGAGGATTATTCAACAAGAGCAGCCCGACATCATCATTAATACCTTTCCATCCATAGCCGTTCAGCATTTTCTCATGAAAGCAAATTCTGCTGTCCGAACTTATAATGTAGTAACAGATTATTGCCTGCATCATTCATGGATACATCCTTCAATTGATAAATACTATGTTGCGACACAGGAGCTTAAATCCCATTTAATCGCCAATAACATCAAACAAAACCAAATTGTTGTTACAGGAATACCTGTTCAAGCCCAATTTTATCAAAGCTTCTGCCGACAAACCCTGGAACATAAATACCAGCTGAAACCAAATTGTAAGACCATTTTAATTGTGGCAGGTGCGTACGGGGTGACGAAGGAAATTAAATATATTTGCGATGACCTCAAGAAAGACAAAACCCTACAAATACTCATTGTTTGCGGAAAAAATAATCAGCTATATGAAGAAATGCAGCTGAAATTTAAGTATGAAACACGTGTTCGTGTTTTTGGATATGTCAACCAGCTGGCTGAATTGTTTGAATTAGCCGATTGTGTAATGACAAAACCCGGTGGAATTATCCTGTCAGAGGCTGTCGTCAAGAACGTACCAATTATTCTTACAGGTGCAACACCAGGGCAGGAAAGTGAGAACGCGGAATTTTTCCAAAGCAAGAGAGCTGCCATTTTATATGAAAAGTGGGACCTGCTAGTCGAGCAGACATATAAACTGCTTTATAGCGAGACCACATTGTCAGAAATGAAGAAAGCTTTAACCAAGCTGCATGTACCAAATGCCGCGGATACGATTGTAAATGATGTTCTGAAAACCTATTATTGGCAAGGTTCACAGAATAGCATGGTAAAAGGATAAGGAGGTCCACCAATGTGGATACATCAACACATGTACTAACAGGTGTGGGATTAGCAGGGTTGTCTTTACTAGATCCAACTGTCTCCAGTCATCCGGAACTGCTTGCCTCTATGTTATTTTGTACCATACTAGGCTCCAATGCACCAGATATTGATTTCATTTATAGGTTCAAGGGGAATAATGTTTATTTACAGAAGCACAGAGGGATGAGTCATTCTCTATATTCACAGCTTTTGCTGGCACTCACGATTGCTGTCATAGCTGCGATAGGTAATGGGGGAAAGTACTTTTTGACCTTTTTGATGTGGACATTGTTAGCTGTAATCCTGCATGTCATTTTCGATATTTGTAATATTTATGGAACACAAGCATTTCGGCCGTTTACACAAAAATGGTTCGCATTAAATCTCCTGCCGATTATCGATCCGTTCATTTCAGCTCTCCATGTCGGGGGAATTATTTTCTGGTTTGCCGGTTTTTCACCGCGAATAATCTTTTTGTTTGTTTATATAATAATCTTAATCTATATCTTCCTTCGATATTTATCCCAGTTGAGGGTGAAAAAAGTACTGCTACGGCTTCGTGAATCCGGAGTATCCTATACGCTTCTTCCAACGTCCAGCCTTTATCGTTGGGGGATTGTTGCCAGCTTTCAGCATCATTATAAACTTGGAAAATATGAGTTTAACCGAATCACCTGGTCAAAAGTCTTAATGAAAGCAAGCGATTATAATGAAATTATTGCCTCTTCAAAAAAGCATGTTTTTGTAAATTATTTGCGGATGCATACCGATTATCTTCATGCGAAGGTGCTGAAGATCAAGGACGGCTATGTGGTCCAATGGTTTGACCTGCGCTATCAATCTAAATTCGACGAACCGTTTGTACTGATTGTAAAACTAGATGAAGAGCTTAATTTAATCCATTGTGAAGTAAAACGTGGGTTAATTGCCGTTCCTGAAAAAATAGAAGCAGTAGAAAAATTATAAATGTTAGTATGTAGTCCCTTTCCCTAGCGGAGAGGGTTTTTATTTTAAAATAAGGATGACGAACTAAAGTGAAGTATAATAATATTATGTTAACTAAAAATACACAACAAATCCTGAATATAAATGGAATGGAAAATAAGTTATAATTAATGGTAATTAAACGTAGATAGGAGCTGTTGTTAGATGTCAAAAATGACAAATGCTGAGATTGCGCTAACCCGGGAGGTAGGTGCAAACTAATACATGCATGAGACCTCCCAAAAGTTAGGATTAAACTTTAGGAGGAAACAAAATTGAACCATATAGATATGAAAAACATTGGACTGACTGAAGAATTTATACAGGAAGCTAATAAATATAAAGACTTATATATAGGTCGAATCACATCTCAATATAAGAACGGTTATAAGGTCATAACGAGTAATGGAGAACTTTCAGCAGAAATATCTGGTAAGTTCCGTCATAATGTAAAAAGTCTGTCTGAATATCCTGCTGTTGGGGATTTTGTTCTAGTGGATCGAACCAATCACTCACAGGGCAATGGAATTATTCATCATGTATTAACCCGAAAAAGTGCTTTTGAACGAAAAGTGGCAGGTAACACAACGGATACACAGGTTGTAGCTGCAAATATTGATACGATTTTTATTTGTATGTCACTGAACAATGATTTTAATCTACGCAGACTGGAACGGTACCTTTCCATTGCCTGGGATAGCAGTGCTATTCCGGTCATTGTGCTGACAAAATCAGATTTATGTAACGATATAGACGTCAAATTAAAAGAAGTAGCCTCCATAGCTTTTGGCGTGGATGTACTGGTTACAACAAGTATTTCTAATGATGGGTATCGTTCCTTGCAAAAGTATCTTTCCAGCGGTAAGACCCTCGCATTCATCGGTTCATCAGGAGTGGGTAAATCAACCTTGATTAATTGTCTACTCGGTCAAAGTCTATTAGACACGAGCGAGATAAGAAGTGACGATAAGGGCAGACATACCACTACAAGACGTGATTTGATCATACTTCCGAATTTAGGTGTTGTGATTGACACTCCAGGAATGCGGGAGCTCGGGATTATTAGTGCTGACCTAACAAAATCCTTTGCAGATATCGATGAGCTGGCTTCAAAGTGTAGGTTTAGCGATTGCACTCATAAAAGTGAACCTAACTGCGCGGTGCAACAAGCGATTAATGATCAAATATTGTCTGTCGACAGACTGGAGAGCTATTGGAAGCTTAAAAAAGAGACGAAATATGATGGCTTAAATTCTAGAATGATTGAAAAAGAGAAAATAAACGAAATGTTTCACAGCATGGGCGGGATGAAAAACGCCAGGAAATATATTAAAGAAAAAAGCAGGAATAAAGAAAGATAATATTAGAGCCTTTTAAATATAAAAAAACAATCATGTTTCATTTCATTTGATGAGTAAATTTCTTATAATGAACAGTAAAGGGGGTGCTTACAGTTGGAGAATCATTTAAGATTGTCTGGTACTTCTTCCACTCATGCAAAGCCTATTATGGGAAAAGCGATACTTTGCATGGGGCGAAACGATTAATCGATCGCTGATCAAGCTTTTCTTCTATTTTGGCTTTGCACCTTATTTATAAAAAATTAAAATAAGGGAGCGGGCAAGATTGAAATATATTAACGCAAACAAGGTTTTACCTGAAAAGCTAATCATGGAAATTCAAAAGTACGTTCAAGGGGCAGCCCTTTATATTCCGAGGCCGGAAACAGAGTATCTGAAATGGGGTACTTCAAGTGGCACAAGACGTCTGCTTGACAGCCGTAATACTGCCATTCGACAATCATTTAGCAGCGGAAGCAGCATCGAGCAGCTAGCTAATGAATATCATCTGTCAGCTGAAACCATTAAGAAAATTGTTTATTCAAATAAAAAGTAATTGAACAGCACTGATGGAAATCTTTCATCAGTGCTGTTTCTTATGTATAAAACGTTTCTAAATCAACTTTTACATTTTAAATTCGTGTTATATTCTCTAAAATAAATAAAAGAAACATTGTAAATGTTAGGAGAGACACGTAATGACTGAGAGATTTATTAAAAATGAACAGTTAAATTTTATCAAAAAACAAATTGCTTATATTAAAGATTCTGCTAAAAAGAATGTGCCCCCTGCAGTTATGGCCGCAGTGATTGACATAAGTAATGCGAAAATTTTGGAGCTCTTTCCACATGCATCATTGGAGCAACAAGAAATGCTGGACCTATCTAGTTTGAAAACAGATGGAGAGTTTGACCAATACATTCAGCGGCTTTTAGATTATTTACTGCCATTTCCAAGGATTACGGAACAGCAGCTAAAAAAAATGTTTCCAAAGAATAAAAAATTAAAAATGCCTGATCTTTCTGAAATAGACCACAGTCAGTTAACTTACTTAAGCTGGAATGACCTTAGATCTAATAAGAAATATATTGTCTATGAGTTGGAAGGAACAATGGCTGGTATTGAATGTAAACTTTCACCTACAAGTAAAAAGAATATTTGTTCAATCTGCCATGGTTTTGGTGAGGTTGCTTTTTTTTCTACCGTCACAAAAGCAAAAAGTTCTAAAAACCCTGATTACTACAAATCCATCGGCAATCTTATCTGTGCCGACAGCCGTGAATGCAATAAAAAAATAACCAATGTCGATTACTTAACCAACTTTTTTAAAGACTCATTAGTGATATGATAATAGTGGAAACGAGATAACGCACCATCTTAAATGTAGATGGTGCTTTCGATTTTTTGTAACTCATTCATATTTGATAATATATTTTAGAAAGGAGGCAGTTTCATGAACATTATCCTATTCGATGGAGAATGTAATCTTTGCGACTTTAGTGTTCAATTTATTATCAAAAGAGACAAACAAGCCTTATATCATTTCACTTCTAAACAAAGTGATGTCGGACAACAGCTATTAAAGAAGCATCGTATCCCTGCCGATTTAGACAGTTTTATTCTCGTTGAAGGAGAAAAATGTTTCTACAAATCCACAGCCGCCCTTAGGGTTTGTAGAAATTTAGAGGGTGGTTGGAAGCTATTACATTATTTGATAATTACCCCAAAACCTTTACGGGATTATGTTTATGGAATGATTGCGAAGAACAGATATAAATGGTTCGGAAAGAAGAATAGCTGTATACTTCCATCGCCAGATTTGACAAAACGATTTTTATGAAAATGACGGAACCTTAAATTTCAAAGAATCGTCCTTTAGTTAACTTAGTAAAATAAACGATTACTCCATTCTCAAAAATTAGCTATTTAGATGAACAAAAGATCTGTAAGGTCACTTAAATAAGCAAAATGATATTATCATTTTATTGTTTTAGTTTATAATAAGCATCGAACACAACAGCAGGGGGAATGAACATGATTATCACAGATGAAGCCCGTGATGAATTTAAGCAAATGTTCAGAGAAGAGAATGCAGCGAATATTCGTCTCTTTTTTGATGGCTATGGCTGAGGTGAGCCAAGAATTGAACTGACTCTGGATGAGCCGGAATTAGATGATATAATCGTTACCATTAATAGCATAAAAGTAGCAATTGACCCATTCATTGAACCCTATACAGAAAACCTTACTCTTGATCGCAGCGGAGCTGGTAAAGGGATTTCTATGTTAGGGAATACAGGTGGATGCTGCTAGAAGGACAAGTTAGATGAAAAAGGATCACAACGTTGGATCCTTTTTTTATATTCTCTCAATATTTGTTGTAACAGCGACTGGTCGTCATATGGTATTTCCTAAAGATTAATAACCCCTAGACTCATATACCTTAGTTTGTTCTATTTCTTGATCCTATTCGTATGTTAGTTATATATAGAATTTGGAGGAGAATGAATGAAAGCCATTGTATATACAAAATACGGTCCACCTGAAGTTCTTCAACTAAAAGAGATCGAAATGCCATCCCCAAAGGATAATGAAATTCTCGTTAAAGTAAAAGCAACAACTGTAACAGTGGCCGATATTAGGGCGCGGGGTCTTTCTGTTCCTAAAGCTTTTTGGCTTCCTGCACGTATTTCACTTGGTTTCAGAAAACCTAAAAAAGAAATATTAGGGATGGAGTTTGCAGGTGAAGTTGTGTCAGTCGGAAAAGCAGTTAAAAGATTTAAGCCAGGTGATGGAGTTTTTGGCGCTACCCTAGTCGGTTTTGGTGCTTATGCCGAATATATATGTCTTTCTGAAAATGGACCGGTTTCTCTTAAGCCCTTTAATCTCACTTTTGAGGAAGCTGCGGCCATTCCAATTGGTGCACGAACAGCATTGCACTTTCTTAGAAAAGCAAACATTCAAAGCGGTCAAAAGGTTCTTGTCTATGGGGCATCTGGAAGTGTCGGAAGCTATGCTGTACAGCTTGCTAAGTATTTTGGTGCACGCGTTACTGGGGTATGCAGTACATCGAATTTAGAATGGGTAAAATCTCTTGGAGCCGACCAAGTGATTGATTACACGATGGAGGACTTCTCTAGTGCAGAAGAGAGCTACACAATAATATTCGAAGCTGTAAACAAAAGTTCGTTTTCTGCATGTAATAGATCGTTAAAGAAAGGCGGTACTTATATAAATATTACTGAGCCGCTTCCAACAATTCATATGCTATGGACTACATTCTCAAACCGAAAAAAAATCATTATGAGTCAAAATGCACCTGAAACTCCCGAAGCGTTAAACTTTCTTAAAGAAATTATTGAATCAGGAAAATTAAATGTAGTTATAGATAGAACTTATTCGTTCGAAAAGATTGTAGAAGCTCATCAATATGTAGAGAAAGGACACAAGAAGGGAAATGTAGTAATTACCTTGGAACAAAATAGTTAAAATTGAAGCAAATAATAAAATATGAAGGAAATGATAATAAGACCAATTTCTCATCAAAAATGAGTAATTGGATTTTTTTATTATTGGCTACTTAAAATGGTCTTAATGCGTACAAAAACATATTTTGCAGGTAATCTTTTGAGGACTATAAGGAACTTACACAATATGTTCTAAATATTGCCAAAGTTCCGCTTCGCAAATAACCGTATCAACAGTTATAATAAAAGAAAAACGAAAACGAATTTTGTAGAAGAAACTCGTATGGAGGTAAATGGATTGGAGTCGAGTAAGATAAAAAATAAAGTAAAGCTTTTTACACTAAATTCAAACCAGGAGCTGGCATTAGAAATTGCCGAGATATTAGGCTATGAGCTAGGTAAAGTGAATGTATCTCGGTTTAGTGATGGGGAAATTCAAATACATATAGAAGAAACGGTGCGAGACAGTGATGTTTTTATCATTCAATCCACTTCAGATCCTGTCAATGAACATTTGCTGGAGCTTTTGATTATGATTGATGCTTTAAAAAGGGCTTCTGCAAGTCAAATTAATGTAGTCATTCCTTACTTTGGATATGCACGTCAGGATAGATTGGCACGTCCAAGAGAACCAATTACGGCGAAATTGGTAGCAAATTTATTGGAAAAGGCTGGTGCTACAAGAGTCCTCTCCATTGACCTTCATACGGACCAAATGCAAGGCTTCTTTGATATTCCGATGGAACACTTAACAGGAATTCCAGTTCTTTCACAGTACTATGAAAACAAAGGGTTAGAGGATGTGGTTGTCGTATCACCACATCACGGGAGTATTAGAAGAGCAAGAAAACTTGCCGATTTGCTGGATGTTCCACTCGCACTTATAGATGAAAGAGATCCGGAAGAATTAGATGCTCAGACAATCAACGTTATTGGACATGTGGATGGAAAAAATGCCATCATCATTGATGATATGATTGATACAGCAAAGACCATTTCCTATGCAGCTAAGGCTTTAGCAGAAAGCGGAGCTAAAGCCATTTATGCCTGCTGTACCCATTCTGTATTCACCGGAGAATTTAAAGAGAAAATTGAATGGTCCCCGATTACAGAATTGGTTGTTACCAATACGATCCAGCTTCCTGAGGAAAAGAAAATTCAAAAGGTAAAAACCATTTCCGTTGCACCATTACTAGCAGATGCCATTGATCGAATTCATTATGAAAAAGCAGTTAGCCCATTGTTTGAATAGTATTCATACTATGTACCAAACGATAAATGAAAAGCCGAACAGATTCCTTTAGGAGTCCTTCGGCTTTTTACATTAAACTGATTACCAATTTATGACTTTCATGATTTCGAACACACAATTAGATACTAAGAAAATACAAGAAAGTTTAAAGGAGGAAGTATGAGAAAAAGTAAATACTCCATTTCAGAATATTGGAGAAACAAAATCAGTCAAAACGAAAAGTTTTGGTACGGTCTTTTCGATAAACAGTCGATTAATCATGACTCGATAATCATTAGTCCGGTTATTCTTAATTCTTATAGCAATCAAGCTGAGGATGGCTGGGCTGTCTATCCTAATGTTCAAAGTGTGCTTGGCTTTTTGCAGTACATCTACCTGCCAACAGCGTTTACTGGCATTATAAAAGGAGAGAATATGGATTATCCGTACTACTTTCAAGAGGATTTAGGTGAGAATCTTTATGAATACAAGGAAACATATCCGGAAAAAGTCCAGCTGATTGAGAAAATGGAGAATCTATTTTATGATCTCATCACTTTATGGGATCATGATCATGACCATTCGCTTGAAATGCTAAAGCAATGGACACAGGATTTTAATCGCGATTGGGAAGAGTCGAAGTATATATCCTGCTCTTTTCATGTATTTGGTGCTCCGAAGGAAGCAGCCGATTTTATTGTTGCCGTTTATGAAGAGGATTTAGATATTAAATTTTTTGAGGATGAAATTGGTTTGTCGAAAGATGAATTTCTCCAATTAGCTTCAGATGACCTTTACCAAAATGACTTTTTAAAAAGAAAATTCACTGATATTTTGACGAATCGATTGTCTGTTGCTTTTTAATGAGTAAGAACTGCAACTGTAAAAAGAAAAGGGTGGCAAATATGGGCGACAAAACAATCAATGTAGAGGTTTGTATTGTTGGAGCTGGGCCGAGTGGCTCCTTATTGGGTTACCTATTGGCCAAAATGGGCATATCTACATTAGTGATTGACCGCTCCTCTGGTGATACTCCTCCTTTTAGAGGGGAACATATAAGTGCTGAAACAGAAGAAATGTTAAAAGAGCTTCATTTGTTCAATAAGATAGAAGAAAAAGGTCTGCTCAGAATGGAGAGGGTAGAATTCATTGAGCATGGACGTATAGTAAAAGAGATTCACCCGCAAGGAAGTGAGGAGCATGTTGGAATTCATGTGCCTCAAGCCCATTTAATTAGGACAATCCTTGAGGAAGCCAAGCAGTACAAGAATTTCTATCTAATGTTAAAGACAAAGTGCAGCGGGTTAATACAGGATGATCATGGTGCTTATTGTGGAGTAGTAGCAATAAGTGGAAAGGAAGAATGGAGGATTAATTGTTCCACTGTGATTGGGGCGGATGGACGCTATTCAACTGTACGAAAGCTTGCGGATATTCCAGTTGAAATGATTCAACATGGTTATGATGTTTTATGGGCAAAAATACCTTCCCCATCTGGCTGGGAACCGACCGTCAGATTGCTGCTAACGCATGGTAAACAGCTGGCTCTTTTTACACAGACAGGAGGCTATGTTCAAATTGGATGGAACATTGAAAAGGGAACCTTTGGAGAACTAAAACAATCCCCATTTAAATTCCTATTAACACCACTGGAGGAAAATATTCCAGAATTAATAGAACCCATGCATCAACATCTTACCTCATGGAAGGATATTGTCTTTTTAGATGTTTTCAGCTCGAAAAGTCAAACGTGGGTCAAGGATGGATTAGTTATAATTGGCGATGCTGCCCATACCATGACACCAACCGGAGCAGTTGGAATAAATACAGGGATGAAGGATGCTTATTTATTAGCGCCAATCCTTTCTGAAGCGGTACAGAGTAAGCAGTTTGGTATAGAGATGTTAAGTGAATTTGAATTGAAGAGAAGAGATCATGTGGAATTACTTCAGGATGAGCAGGTACAGGAAGAAAAATCGTTTGTCTTTAACTTTAAGGATTTTCCTTTAAAAAACATGCATTAGGGACTAGGGGCAGGCACCTCAACTCGAAAGCTTTGATGCTATGGTCCCCAGCCCCTCACCTTTATTTATCTATGCTGATCGATAAGAATCTGATTTCCATCCGGATCTTCAAGGGTAAAAAACGCAGGACCTTCACCTGATTCTTCGGCTTCTGTTATGATTGCAATTCCTTTTTCTTTAAGTTGCTTTTGCAGTTCTCGAACATCTGTGAATGCTTCAAGGTTTTGGGCATTTTCATCCCAGCCTGGATTAAAAGTAAGGATATTTTTTTCAAACATTCCTTGAAACAGACCAATGATACAATTTTCATTTTTCATAATTAGCCAATTTTGTGAAATATCTCCACCTAAATCTTTAAATCCAAGGTTCTCGTAAAACTCTTTCGATTTATGAATATCCTTCACGCTTAAGCTAACAGAGAATGCACCTAGTTTCATGTTTCTACCACCTTTTTATTAGAAATAGCACTACCTTTTTCTTGTTGGCACTTATTTTTTATGTAAAACTACTTTTATCTTTTGGCTGTTTATTTGATTAAGCGTAGAATTGTTTTAAACTGGTCGTGGTCGCCTTGCTGCATCAGCTCATACAAAATCATTTCAGTACTTGTAGGCAAAATACCAAGTGACTGCATTTTGGTTAAGCCAATTTTCTTATTTTCCTTTGTGCGAGAAGATACTGCATCCACGACGACTTCAACCTCAAATTCTTGTTCCTTTAACTGTCTTGCTGTTTGGTATACACAAATATGGGATTCAATGCCAGTTATTATAAATTGTGTACGGCCGTTCATCCTTATAGCCTCCATAAACTCCTCTTCCTGACATGCACTGAAAGCAATCTTAGTGATCGGATGGCCGTCCAAGTGCTGTGAAATTTCTGAAGCTGTGGGTCCTAATCTGCTTGGATTCTGTTCCAGCCACAGAATCGGTACTTCAAGTGCTTGCATCCCTTGCACAAGCTTTGCCGTATTTTCAATAATTGATTCGCTTTCATCCACAATAGTTGCAAGTTTTCCCTGTATATCCACAACAACAAGGCAGGCTTTTTCAGCTGAAAACATACTAACACTCCTTTTATTTAGTATTACTGTTAATAATACCTGATATTTCAAAATAAAAATGTTAAATAAATAGATAAATTTTTACAAATTAAGTGGTTTAGATCCATAAAAAAGGATACATACAGTCAAAACCTTTTAAGTATTTTCCATAGAATTACCTATAGTTTAAATGGGAAATCTAATGTTAACTCGATTAAAAATACATTATAACTTTTAGAAAAGGGGAGAAGTGGGATGGAGTCAATATGGTTAGAGTATGCTTGGGCATTGTTAATTCTAATTGGATTAGAGGGCTTGTTATCGGCTGACAATGCGCTTGTACTTGCAGTTATAGCCAAGCATTTACCTGATGATCAGAAAAAAAGAGCGATAAATTATGGAATAATAATGGCCTTTGTATTTCGATTTGGTGCACTTTTCATAATTTCGTTTATTGCAAACGTATGGCAGATACAGGCAATAGGTGCAGCTTATCTTTTATACTTAGGCTTAAAACATGTCATTCAAGCGAAGTTTGGAAAAAAGAATGAGGATATTCATAAAGACGATGCACAAGAAGCAGCAGGCAAAGGCTTCTGGCCAACGGTTGGGAAGATTGCACTGGCTGACCTCGCTTTTGCAGTTGATTCGATACTTGCTGCCGTTGCTCTTGCTCTTGGTCTTCCAGATACACAGTTTGGCAATTTCGGCGGTATGGATGCAGCGAAATTTATGGTTGTTTTACTCGGAGGGATTGCTGGTCTTATCTTAATCAAGTTTGCAGCAACCTGGTTTGTACAGCTTCTTGCAAAACGACCAGCATTGGAAACTACGGCCTATGCCATTGTTGCTTGGGTCGGAGTCAAGCTTGCTGTCATTACCCTTGCCCATGAGGATATCGGCGTCTTAGATCATGATT